>ERZ1023670.1-NODE-1-length-163480-cov-96.779526_pt1 | contig 163480 bp, 285 predicted proteins | sample MGYA00380342_ERZ1023670 | MGnify/ENA primary metagenome ERZ1023670 (study PRJEB33179, sample SAMN07448984) | human gut metagenome | biome: Human-gut; feature: Human associated habitat; material: Faeces | host: Homo sapiens | place: India: Bhopal | collected...
CTGCAACATTCTTATTTAAATCATTAAATTATTCGACAATTTAAACACAGCAGTATCAATAGAAGTACAATACATTTTACGCTGAGTAAATTTCTCATTAATTACAAGATTCATCAACTTAGCTAATTCTACTGAATATGGAATATTAGTAGACTTTATTAAAAGTTGGACTGCATAATTATGAGACTTTCTATTGGCTATAGCCATATTATGTGTTTTAATGACTAACTTACGCCAATGTAAATGTTCCTTAGTTTTTGTCTCTTGCAGATACAACTGGTGTACTTGCAAGAGACTTGATTGACCTGTTAACATATTATATGGAATTATTTCATGTTTACTTGAATTTTCGTATTACTACTATCCAATGCTCGATATATAGCATCATCAGCATGCATACCTCTAGCTATGAGGTTGTTGTAGTATCTGTCCACCTCACTAGTTTGGGCAGATTGATTACGTATTACGTTACGTAAGTCAGAATTTTCTGACTGAAGAGTAGCTATTGTATATAACAATGCTACAACTACTACCCCTAAAAGAATAGTAGCGATTACAAAGATATTTTTTCTCATTTCTGTAAAGTTTATGTTTTAACTAAAAAGTGAGCAGTTTATAGTCTTACTCAGGACTCGAACGAACTAAACAATATCCCACTCACGAAGAGCTTCTAGTGGTGTAGCACCATTATCTAATTCTCTCTGTACTTCTGCTTCAAGATTAAACTTAGAAGCAATGCGGATAGCATCCTCAGCAGTCTTAACTACTGAAGGTTTAACTGCCTTAACAGTTACTTCAGTAGTAGTGGTTACGCTAATTTTTTTAGCTACTACATACTTACTCTTAGTAATGAGCACAATCAGCATGATAATACCCATTGCTTCCTCACCACTTTTTGGAGTAAGTTCGTTGAGGTACTCCACTGCGGAACTTTTTGTGGTGTTTCCGTAAATCACCTTACTCTCAGAGTCTGCTGCTATAAGCAACTCCTCTGATTTAAACAAAATTTCTACCATTTCTGTTACTTTTTGTTAATGTGTTAAACAATAGGACTCCAGTCAGGTTACAACCCTGATACAATGTTTTTATTTACTGGAGTAGAGAAAAATGATAATTATCTTACGAATCCCGGAACAGATACGATAAAGCCATTTTCTCTCTTGCAATCAGGATGTCCTGTTGCAGGAGCAACTACATCCGTTCTGCCTTTTTCCTTTGCCGCAGCAAGTACCAATGCTGACACGATGTAAATCGTGTCCTCTTCAGGTTCTGGGAGATTCTCAATCTCCCCATAGATCATTTGCTAGAAGAGCTTTCTTTGCTTCTTCAAACATATCAACTGTATTAACTACAGTGATGATAAAATTTTTAAAATTCTTTTCCATATTCTACGTTAAAGAGTTAATAATTTAATTTAATTTAAGCACTTTAGTTTTAAGACCTATAAACCACGTTGAGGTATGCTTTACGATATAGGATTTCGTCTAAAGTAAACTTTAGACAGGAATTTCAACCTCGGAATAAAAACCTTTTGTTTTTGTTTGTGTTATGTTATTTTTAGTAAAACATCTTACAAAGAATAAAAATATTATTGTATAATATTCTTATAAATCGTTTGATGTGATAGGATGATTTGGATGTGATATTGAGTTTGGTTTTAGTGGGAGAGATTGGGAAATTGAGGAAAGGTTTGTTTGATGGATGGGAGTTCGTGTGCACACAAACTCATACTAATCCATATAAATAACTCACCTTCCTTATCCAATCCCAACTTATCCCCCACCAACTCCAACTATCCCTCCAAACAGCATATTTGACCACGATAACTTTATCATTCTCAATCAACAACATAAAAATTCCAACAATTTGTGTCGGAAGTTGAACATTGTAGAACTCTAAAGTTTCGAGGTCAACAAGCTTATTTTTTCCATAAACCCCTTTAATAGTTTTGAACATATACAAAAAATACAAAGAAATTTATAAAAAAAATTTTAAAGGGAGAGATTACTCTCCCCCTTTTCCTTACTCAGCGTCTTCTGTGACAATACGCACATTAGTAAATCTTTGTGCGTTGCCATAATTCTGTAAGGTTTCAATATCAACATCAAAACCCACTACGTGATGGTTAGCCAACCAAGTAGATGCCTGTGTCAAGTTACTGCAACCTTGGCAAACTAAAGACAAAATACGAGTAACGTTCACAGTACGTTCCCCCTCCAAATTACCAACGGTGATACCGCTGGCGGTGAGTACTTGCGATGGCTGAGCTGGTTGCCCAGTCATCATATTTGCAGGAATGGTGAAGTCCTGCGCATTAAGTTGTACTGTGGCTCCAAACGCCAATCTGATATTGGTCGTTTGGTTTGTAGCATCTGCTATTTGGCGAGCAGACATTGCTGTGTGACGGATGTCGCCGTCACGTCCTACTGTAATCTGTGACATAATTTAACGTTTTAAATGTTTATTAATTTTTGTTTTGGTTTTTACTCCAAATATGTGGGGGGCTCTAAGGGGCAGTCTACTCCCTCCCACATAATAAAAATTAATTTTTAAAATCCTACACCATCCTTAATTCTCCACAAAAATTCCCATTTTTTAAACCCCAGGGGGCTATATAAAATCTTCCTCAAAAAAATTTTAAAATTTTAATTTTAATTTCTTAAAATATTAACTTTTACAAAAATTAACTTTTGATATTCTCTTCCTCGACTATATTACTCGTGTAATCAAAAAGAAATATTAAATGAATAAAGAACAACTAATACAAAGTATTAAAGACCTTCCTGACTAGTATAATATAAATTTATAGGTTATTGATAATGTAATTCATATAACCATGACTAAAAAGGTAGATGAATTTGAAGAATATTGCAGTAAATTAGATGATGAAATATTTAACAACGCTTGTCTAATATTTGAAATTATTTCAGGCATATCTTTAGAAGATTTTTCTTCTAATTTAGATAATCCTAAGTATAAAAAATATAACCAAGAATTTAAACATATAGTGGAATTTTTAAATGGATTTAACAAGTACCCTACAAAAAATTAATAAGATAGTTCCTAATCTTACGGTGTCACAATTACTGGAAATAATAAATATTATTAATGAACCTAAATTAACTATAAACGATATGGTTTTAAAAGGTTTAAAAGATATACCTCATAACGGACTTATTGCAATAGACACTAGTAATAATAAAACTACTTCTACTACAAATCCTTTTAGTATTAGTAGTTATCTATAAGATAATATTCTCCTATGGTGTAATGGTTAGCACAGAAGACTCTAAATCTTTTAGCCAGGGTTCGAATCCTTGTGGGAGAACATGATAGCAGCAATTTATGAATTAAATGGTAGGATTTTAAAAACAACTAATCTTACTAAAAAATTAAAACGATTAAAATCAGAACCTAAGATTCTATTTCAATTAGAAAATGGAACAGAAGCTGATTTAGACCAATGGATTAAAGACAACCAAAATATAAATTCTAATTCAGAAGAAGATATTGAAATTAAAAAATATCATTATAGAAATCCAATTACAGGATATACAATGACTTCTATATATGATAATCTAGATGTTAATGGTTATATAAAAATTGATTAATGACTAACAAAGAATTAAAAGACTTAAAGTCTAAAATGAACAAAGTACTTAATGAAGTACAGTAGATTATTGATACTATAGAAGATAATGATTTACAAGATAATCAATTAACTCTTGATTTTTGTGATAAGTTAAATGAATTATCTGTTACTTATTAATAAATATTTGGGGATGGGTATTTATTAATTTAAAAAAATAGCCGAGGCTTCTCATTTGAGAAACTTCGGCTATTGTGGTTTTATCTATACAACCAAGGCGTTCTTACTATTACTGGAGTTCCTAATTTATCTAATATTTTTAATCCTAACACAGCTTTACTGTCTAAATCATATGAACTCCATTTCTACTTATACTCATTAGGATTAAACTTCCAAATATCTTGTGCCCTATATACTTTCTTACCATTAGATGTTCCTTCCTAAACTAAATGTCCAGCAGCATCAACTCCTCTATCTCCAAAATCTAAATTATTATTAGCGCCTTTCCAAGGAGTTTTATTAGTTACATTGGAAGCTTTCTACATAGGTCTCTTAGTAAAGAAATCTAAAGTTTCGGTATTCTCATATACAGGAATATCTTTATATGGATATATCTTTCTTATATAATTTTCATGTGGACCATAATCTACATTTATTTTCTTTACTCCATAAGAAGGATTTATAGTTTTATTATACAAATAAGCATCAATCATATCATTACCTTTAGCTGCTTTCTAAAATCCAGTGTATGCTTCAGGGGCATAAGTATTGTAACCTACACCAGTTGATATATAAGACAATACTCCAGCATGTTTTTTAGGAGTTGCTTTATGCATATTATATAATATATCTTCTACAGGATTAGCATCATTAGAAGTTCTCATAGCTACTTCTACTCCGCGTTTTAAAGGAGCTTTTACAGCATATCCTATTGCAGGAAGCATTAATAAATAATTACTAGCTTTAGTTGGATTTTTAGATATATCTAAAGCACCTTTAGTATAATCATATACTGCCTAAGCAGCTGGAGCTAAAGCATAACCTATTCCTGAATTAACTAATGCTTTAATAGGACTAGTATTGTTATTCCAACTATCTACTTCTCTAGCATAAGCTCCTTTTATAGGATGGTTTCTATTCCTATTACTATAATTATATAATCTAGAATTAGTATGTCCTCCCTATTTTATAGTCCCTCTATTATCTACAAATACATCTCGTATTCCATTTAAAGTTCTAATTGGAATAACTCTCTACTAATATTTAGCACCAAAATATGGAGACTTAAATCTAGGATGATTTAACCTATTCTAATACTCCATATTTATAGCCATCTATTTATTTTGAGTATTATTATTTACTCCTTTATTTTGTTTACTTTCATCTACTATTGGCATATTTATACTTTATTTTTCCATATACTAGTTATACTATCTATACCTAGTAATCCCATACAACAATATAAAACTGTATCTATCATATCTGGTGCTTGTTTAGTTACAATACTACAATATATAAGTACTATTAAACTAACTACCCATCCTAATATTCCACACACTCTTTTACTACTTACTCCAGTATGTGCTGTTATTAATTTAATTAAAAACTATTTCATTATCTTACTTTTAAATTTTTAGATAATTTATTTTCTAGGAACTATTCCTATAACCACCAATGCCTATTTCCTTCAGTATCTATCACAGTCCTAATTTCTGGCTATACCCATTCTTTAAATAAAAGCTTACCATTTTCACTTGATAATTCTGTTTCAGGAACTTCAGATTTTCCCTAAGCCCATGGTGCTCTAATATGAGGGGTGTTAATATTATCAGATTCTAATTGTGGATATATTTTAAAATCAGCTTCATCAAACCATTTATTTCTATCTGGTCCAAGTTTATATTCTCTTTGTACTAAGGCGGTACGCCCATTATTAGGAAACCCGGAATATGCTAGAGCATTAGAAGAGCCAGATATAAAAATACGTTTTCTAGGATCTTCTAATCTACCATGAGTACTTACATACTATAACATATCATCCATAGTAGCATTTTCTCCTATTATAGATTTTATTTGTTTTTGTTCCTCAATATCAGGAATATGTACTCCTCTAGCGAAAGTATTATGCCGTTGTAGCATTGCTTTAACCTAACTTTCCAAATTATCAGATTTATCCATATAAAATTTTGGATAGCCATAAGTATTAGCAAATTCATTAGCTTTATTGAGAAAACTAAATGAAGGTTTCTAAAATATTGGAATATTAACAGGTTCTTTAGTCCCCTTCATAGTAAGCTGTCTAGTCCCATTCTAGATAAACCCAAAGTCTTTACCAAATCTATTTACACCATGAATTCCTCCTTTAGATACAGAACCCCAAGTAGAGAGATTGGCACCTTCAGGTACTTCATCTGCAACTTTAGCAAATAGCTACATTTTATTACCATAGTTTAAACCATTTCTATCTGTTTTAAAATGAACTGAATAATTATTAGGTTCAACATCCTTTACTAATTCAAATCTTTGATTAGGCTGCTATTTAAAGAAATAAGAAGTAGCTTCATTTCCTTCAGCTTTTCCAGTATTCCAAGCTTTTCTGGTAGGTTTATAATAAGATAACTGCATAATAGGATTATCTCCTGTTGTATATTCTTTGGCAGCTAAGTTATTAGTAATTCCTTGAGATACATTTTTAGTTAAACTTCCAGCAGTCTCATTAAGTAAACTATTTCTAGCCCAATGTGAAACTGCATTCTGACCCATCTTAGAAAGAGCCATTTTACCTAAACCTAATCCTAAATTTCCTGCAGCAGTTCCTACTATAAATTCTCCTACTGGATCAGCTCCTGACATAGCCCCTGCTTGAGGATTAGTACTAGTTTTAGTATTTCCCTACTAATCCTTTACTGTAACTATCTCACTATGTGGCATACTTCTCTTAGCTAAAGCTACCCTTTCTTTAGTTGATAGATTATTATATTTAGCTTTTAAATTTTTAGCAGCAGGCTATAATCTACTTTTTAAATTAGTAGGATTAAGAGTTCCCATAGATTAAGCGTTTCTAGTTATTTCCTAATCCTACTTAGATTGTTGCCAAGGTAATCCTGTAGTTTTAAAATTTAATTTACCTTCCTTCTAATATTTAGATATCTATTTCATATCTTTTTAAATATTTATTCCATAACTACTTATCTCTCTCATTTATAAAATCTAAAAATCTTTGTAGTTCCTCAATCTTTTCTGTCAAAGTATATGTATCCATTATTATTTTTATTAGGTTTTAAATTAAATCCACTACCTTTAGTTTTAGTAACATACAATGTTGGAAGAACATTAGCTCCACCATAAACTATTTTAGTTCCACCATTATTATAATCATAATCGGAACCTAAATAGTCCATAGTATAATCTAAAGGTTTACCACTATTAGGTTTTATATATTGATCTTTACTTAAATAATATATCTTATTATCTCTACTCCAAGATTTATCTCCTAAATCTGGATAAGTCGGATGAGTTTTAGTTTTATAAGTCCCTGAAGCTCCTTCATCAGGAAAATGTCCAGTTGGAAGATATCTATTCCAATTATGTGCTAGAATACTATTTAACTATAACCAAGCTACTATAGGTTGATCATTATAATATTTTTTATAATCGTAATGGTCTTTAGACAAATCTTGATTATCCCATGCTTGAGATAACTATTTACTCCAAATATTATAATTATTATTATTTATTTCTGGCATGTATATCAATAATATTAGGTATAATCTAAATAGGTAACTATATTTTAGGACTTAATTTAGTAACATCATTTGCTATTATAGTATTCCTTTTAGCTACCTATTCTAAATAAGATCTATTTAATTCCTAGTTCAATTTAGATGTAAAGTATGAACCTTGACTTGGTCGAACTCCTTTTTTAGCTAATTTTTTAGTAGCTTCTTTTTTCTGCTAATTTAATACTACGTCGACTTGTCTCTTTCGCATAGCATTAACTCTTGGAGAATGATGTTTAGGGTAATAATCAGGTTTGTGTACGCTAGATCTAAGAAAATTAGAACCTCCCTTAGCTAAAGCTGATGCAAATTTAGCTCCTAATATATCTGCCCCAGTTTCCAAAGTATTCCATACGGCATTTCCAAAATTACTTGGGGATTCTTTAAAAGTCTTGTACCATCCTCTACCAGCTTGATACCCATCTATAACTAAAGAAGGCAACTAACCTACTCCAGCAATAATTCCTCCTATAGGAGCACCTACAGCGGTAGTACTTATACCTGCACCTAATCCTAAACTACCTAAAGATATAGCTGCCGCGGTAGGTTCCCATTTATCTGCTTGACGATCTAATTCTTCAAAAATTTCAGGCATTTCTAAATTTATTTATATATTTTGTAACACTAGTACCATTAGCATCAGAACCTCCTGTAGCACCATATTTATAATAATTTTTAGCCCATTTTGGATTTAACCATGATGCTGCTATAGCTTCCCCAGTAGCTGCTATACCATTACTTCTTAAGAATTTTGCATTATCATCATAGAACTATGAAGCAGCTAATACTTGTGCATCAACATTATTTTTAAATTGCTCTCTAGATAAACTAGAATAGTTTTTTCTAGTACTATCTATAAACTAGAACCATCCAGCAGCAGAACTATTTTTAGACTAAGCTTTAGAATTAAATCCTGATTCTACAGAAGCTATCTTCATTAAAGTAGTTTTCTTATCTCCAGTGATACCATATTTATCTAAAGTCTATTCTAGTACCTACTTATTTTTACTAGGAGTATTATGGTTTAATTTAAGCTAAGCATATTTATATTGTGCAGGCTCTTTAGCTTTATTAACAGAAAAATATCCATCTAAATTTAAACCATTAATATGAAAATCTCCAGTATTTAATTCAGGAATATACTAATATTGTCTAGGAGTAAAATCTAAATCTAAGTCCTTACTTTTTAGTACCTCTGTAGCAGGTTTATCAGGAATATCTAAAGCTTCATATTTAAAATATTCACTCATAATTTTATCAAACCATTATGTATTTTAGAATGACAATTTTTACAAACACAAACTGTTTGAGATAATTCTTTAATAAATAAGTCAGTAGGTATATGACTTACAGCTTGAGATATATTAAATAATTTCTCTCCAATATGATGAAATTCTAAACAACATTTAGCTGATTCACCACATATTACACATTGTGTTTTATGTTCATTCAAAATCTTTTTATTTTCTTTATAATATTTATTCTTTTTCATCTATTAAGCTAAATAGGAAGTACTGGCTTAGTTATTGCCGTAGCATCTGACTAAGTTACTATTGGAGGTAAATTTAATTGAGATATAGGCTAAGCTGCAAGTTTAGGCTCTTCTTTCTACACGTTAAATAGTTTATAAATAGCTTCAGCTGCAGTTTGTCTAGTTCTAGCTTCTCTCATACCATTTCTTTCATAGTACTACTAAAATAACCTAGCAGAGTCTGTTGGAGTATAATTTCCAGTATGTGCTGCTATATATTTAGAACTGCCATAACCATATGAGCCTCTATATTTATTATTATTTAATTTACCACTCACATAATCTTTAATATATGCTAACTCTCCTTGTGCGCCTTTGCCATAAGTTTTAGATACCCAAGGATATAACTACTTTTTAGACAGCTAAGTAAGTCCTATGTAATTAGCATTCTAAGCATTAGGATTCATTTTAGATTCTACATACATATTACCCATAATTCCTGCGCGCATTCTTGGATCGAGTTCCTCTAAATCTTCCCAATACTATTTAGCATTAGCATAATTCATACCTACTAATTCTTTAGGTAAAACTACTCCAGCATTCTACATTTTCTAAATAGTTCCTCCATTAGCATGTTTCCACTTAGCAGCATTTCTAGCAAAATTAGCTCGACGTTTTTGTAAAGGAGTAGCATTAGGATTATTTAATACAGATCTAGCATGTTCCTATACAGATTCTCCAGCTGCTTTAGCTGAAGCAGTAAACTTACCTTTATTTTTATCTTTTATATGAATAGTATCTTTTTTATTTTTTATCTATCCGCCCTTCTTTAGTTTATCTATAAAACTAAACTAATTTTTAATTTTTAAATTCTAATAAGCAGAATAAATTCCTTCTTGTAATTCAGAATTAGTCATAATGTAATAAATAAGATTAAAATACTTTTGAATATAAATAACCTATATATATACTTAAATAGTACAAAATAATAATAACTTTACCTACTAAATATAGTATTAATGTTATTATAGATAACATATATATAAATATTACTTATAGTAATATGAAAAAATTTATAATGGTTATTTTAGATTATTTAAAAAAATTATGGAATTTTATTTCCAATTTAACTTCAGAAACTAAAACTATAGTTATTTTTGTATTATTAATATTTATACTAAATCCAATTCCTAGAAGTTATTATGAAGAAACTCTTTCTAATGCTATGAAAAAATAGAAAGAAGAATTACGAAAAGAAGAAGATAATGGATTTAAACAAGCTCCATATATAGCTTAGTGTATTGATAATATAAAAATAAAAGATCCTGATTGTAGTAATGTTTTATTATTAAGTTATCACAATACTAAACATAGCTTACAGGGTTTTAGTTATATTTATTTAGATTGTATAAGAGAAAGTGTAAAATCATATTCTGATGAATATGTTGGAGATTATTGGCAGACTTTATAGTATACTAATTATCAAGAAGAATTAAGTAAAATTGATGATACTGCTTATTTAAGAGTTGATAGTCTTTCTCAAATTAAAAACACTTTCCCTAGATTATATAAAAAGTTAGAATAGAGTGGAGCATACTCAGCCGCTTTTTACCCTATAGAAGGAGTTAGAAATCCTATAGGAATAATAGTGGTTTTATATAAATAGCCTAAACAATATGAGTTAGGTTATTATAATACAGTTATTTCTCCACAAATTCAACGATTATCTACAATACTTGATGATACTGTAAATGACAATGACAATGAAGATTGATAAAGAAAATGATGGAGTAGCTTTCAATGATTCTGCTCATGCTTATTGGGATATTAATAATCCAAAGAAAGAATATATCTCAGTAACTACTTTAATAGGAAGTTATGCACAACCTTTTGATTCAGATTTTTGGTCTAAGTACAAAGCTTTAGAAAAAATTCTAGATACAGATGTATGGAAAGATTTAAAAAAGACTTTACTTAATACTCATAGAATTACTAAAGAAATTTTAGAAGCTTATTCTGTAGACATTAATGATCTTAATAAGGAACAACAGAACATTCTTGACGAATGGGAAGCTAATAAAGTAGAGTCCTGTGAGAGAGGAACAAAAATCCATTCTCAATTAGAGCATTCTTTTTATAATATGAAGGATGATAAACCTTTACAGAAATTTGGATTAGGAGGTAAATTTATATGTAAAGAAGGATATACTAAATTAGACTTAGAAAATGGCGTATATCCGGAGTATTTAATTTCCTGGTCTACTCCTGATAATATTTTAAATTTAGCAGGACAAATTGATTTAATGGTTAAATATGGTAATGAAGTTACTATTGTAGACCATAAAACTAATAAGAAAATAGACTTAAAAGGAGGATTTAACACTGTTACTAGAGGTACTACTAAGATGCAATACCCTTTAAACACTATTGAGGATTGTAATTATGGTCATTACGAGATGCAACTTTCTACTTATGCATTTATGCTTCAACAGAAACATCCAGAGTATGTGATTAAAGACTTAATTCTTAATCATTATGATCATAACATGAAAAATACTCTATATCATTGTATTTATCGAAAAGATGAAGTAGAACGTATGCTTGCTGACTACTACAAGAAGAAAAAACAACAATTAAAAGCAGCAAGACGTAAACCTATTGTATATTAATATGAAATTACCTATTGCTTAGATTATAGAAGGTCATGCTAAAGAAGCCCTAGGGTTAGATACTGATATTTCTGAAGCTAGATTAAAAATCTGTCATAGATGCCCGTTATTTAGTAACGCTCTAGGCGGAATGTGTAATAGTAGATTATGGTTAAATGTAGAAACGGGAGATGTGAGTACAAATGCACGACCAGGTTATCAAAATGGTTGTGGGTGTCGTCTTAATGCCAAGACTAGACTTGTAAATGCACATTGCCCTGTAAATAAATGGTGATATGAGTAAAGACAGAGCAATTTTTAATCAGAATGAAAAGTTAGCCATGACAATTAATGGCTTAGAAAGTGGTGGTATGCACTTTAATGTTAATGAGAAACAAGCAGATGATTTAGTAAAGAATGAAGCTATTAGTAAGTTTAATACTCAAGTAGATGAGTATGTAAATCGTTTTGAAGAACATGCTAAAGCTTTAGAGAAAGCTGTAGAAGAATTTACTATGTCATCTAAAGCTGAAATTAGACCTATTGGTAATTATATTATCATAAAACCTTTTGCTGAGAATCCTTTCCAACGTATTAAAAAGGTTGGCGGACTTATCATTGATTTAGGAGGTCAAAAACCTCAATATAAAAATAATGATAATGGCGAAATTGAGGAAGAAGAGAATATTACCAAATCAGGAGTAATTGTAGAGGTAGGTCCTGAATGTAAATGGGCACAAATAGGAGATTGTGTATTTTATCCTAGAACTAGTATTATTCCAGTGCCTTTCTATAAACAAGGCTTAGAGCTTGTAAATGAGACAAGATTAATAGCAATAGTAAATGATAATTTAACAGAGAGATTCAATGGAAGATAAAATATATTTTCAACCAGGTGAGGTTGTTACTTTGAAATAGGACATTGGAAATGTTCCTAAGATGCTAGTAGTTAAAAAGGTAACTACTGTATTTAAAAATAAAGATACTGATGTATTAATTGGAATAAAGTGTAGATGGTTTACTACAGATGGAGTTTTGTAGGAAGCTGTGTTTAACACTAAGGATTTAATTAAATTATAATGATTTCTTTTAAACAAGCATTTGATGCTGCTAGGAAAGCAGGTAATCGCTATTTTTCTTGGAATGGAAATGATTATAATACTATGACTAAAGAGGAGAAAAATTCTGGTAATATACTAGGATTTTTAAAACTTAATACTAACACTGGTGATAATTCTAATTTTTTAAAAGCAGAAAAAAATTTACCATTCTAGATGTTGGGATTATTTACAAATCCTACTGAAGGTATTTATGCTGGGTAGAATTATAATATTAAGTCTTCTGTAAGTCCTATTATACATTCTGAAAATTTTAATGCTAATTCTAATATTTCAGAACCTAATAATACTGAAACTTCTCAAATTTTTGTTCCTAATAATTTTAATCGATCACAAGTAAGAGCTTTTATGTCTAGTAGAGGATTAGATCCATATGCCTATACTGGAGGTTAGAGAAAGGCTTTAAGGAAAGCTTTAAATTCTGGATAGGATGTTGAAGCTATCTTTAAATAGTGGAGTTAGAATAATCAACCTATATCTTATAATGCTGAAGGAGGTCTTTTAAAATTTGATGATGGTGGAACTATGGAGGATTTTAAAAAGTGGCTTAGTTAGAAACTTCGTAAAGGAGAATTAAAAGAATCAGACTTAAATAAAGAAAAATTAGCATAGTTATATTAGACATTTAAAAAAGAACAATAGGGAGTACAAACTGCTATGAATGGCGCAAAACTTAATTATATAAATCAATTAAATGGTAAATGCCCTTAGGGAACACATTTATCATATTATAGAATAGGAGGAACATTATGTAAAAAATGTGAAGCTGATGCTCATAATGAAAGTTCTGATCCTATTAAAGCTTTTAAATAGAAATGTGGCGGTAAGGTTAAGAAGAAAGAATTAGGCGGTGAGATAGATGATAAAAAGTCTAAATTAGTAAAAAAGCCTCGACCTAAATCAGGAGTTACAAAACCAACTGATAAACGCCCAGGACCTAAAGATTTAAAGACACTTCCTAATGGTAAATATCCAAAATATTGGACAGCTGATTAGCGTGGTTAGTGGGATAGAGATCACGATGAAGGAGATTAATAAGATATAAGCTAACTTCTAATTTTTTAGAGGTTAGCTATTTTTATTTAATGTTAATATGAAATAATGAGTAAATGGTTTTAGTATAATTAGACTTTAGGAAAGGTCGAACTTGATGAGACTGAATTATTATTAATAAAGGAATTTAGAGATTTATTAGATAGTAATCGTAATAAAAGTAAAACTGACCCTAAAGGTGAACATAAAGAAAGAGCTTTCAAAGAATTATCTTATATATATTTAGCTATTGATTGGAACTCCCCATATCATAATTATGATGAATAGGATAGACATGAAGCAGCTATTGATGATTCAGGGCTAACAGAAAATGAATTTAATGATTCAGTATTTAGAACTGCTTGTAGAAAGTATTAGGAAATTCAAAATTCTAATAGATTAGTTAGAATGGTTAAAGCTGCCGAAAGTACTGTTGATAAGTTAATAGACTACTTTGAAAATGTAGACCCTCTAGAAAGAGATCCTTAGACTGGAAAACCTATTTTTAAAGCTAAAGATATTATGGCGGAAATTTCTAAATTAGATGAAACTGCTGATGGATTATTAGCCCTAGAAGGAAGATTAAAATCTTCTATGCAAGAATCATCTAGTATTAGAGGAGATGCTCAAGAAGGATTTGACCCAGGAGACTTTTAATTATGGCGGAAGAAATTAAACGTAAACGAGGAAGACCTAAGAAAATACCTACAGTAATTGACGATGTAAAACCTAAAAAGAAGCCTAAAATACCTAAAGAAATTTAGGATATGGTTAATAAAGTACATGGTACTGTAGAAGACCCTATGAAGGAAGCTGTTGAAAGTCTAAAACCTTAGGAAATAGTAGAAGAGTCTAAACCTGTATTAGAAATAAAAGAGACTGATACTGATGAAGCTATCTTAGGTAAAGTTAGAGATTAGTCTGGATGGGATGTAAAAAAAGAAGATCCTATACCTTATTTTGATGCCAATTTATCTTATGAATTAACTGGATATAAACCTATTAATAAATATAGGGGTTTAGATTTTAATCCTTCATGGTTTACTGAAGCTAGGGATACTTTTATAAGAACTGGTCATTACACCAGATTTAGAAGAAATTCTAGAAGCTGGAGAGCTTTTTGGAGAGAGTAGTTTATACGATGTAAATATGGTATGACTTCTCATGGTTATACTATTACTGGAGACCATTATTATTTCCTCAACTTTTATAGATTAAAAGATCTTGATAATGTTGAAGAAGCAGGTATGGGACGTTAGGAAATTTTCCCTAATTTTCTAGAAGGATAGTATGAATGGTTTCATTATTTAAAATTAGCTAGAAAATTACGTATGAATGCCTGTATGATGAAAGCCAGAGGTGCAGGATATTCAGAAATTGAAGCTAGTATAATTTCTAATAGTTATAATGTAATTAAAGGTTCCATAAATGTATGCACAGCTTTCGCACAAACTCAGTTAGATAAATTATTAGAGAAAGTTTGGGCGAATATTAACTGGCTGTATTATAATACTGATGGAGGTATGGCTCATCTTAGCCAAGCTAAAAATAGTAATTACTTACGTCGTGCTTCTCATTATGAAATTAGAGATGGACAAAAAATAGAAGTAGGTTGGGGTTCTTAGATACAGGGAATTATTACTGATAAACCTGGTAAATTAAGAGGTGATCGTACAGATATATTAATGTTTGAAGAGTGTGGACTTTGGCCTCAATTTACTAAAGCATATACTTAGGCAGACGCTCTAGTTGGATAGATTGGTAGATAGTGGGGTTTAAGATTAATGGGAGGAACAGGAGGTGAAACTGGACCTTAGATGGAAGGTCTTCGTAAAATGTATTACGAGCCTCAGCTCTTTGGAGTACTTCCTTATCGCCATAATTTTACTAAAAATGGAGAATATGCTATTACTTCTTTCTTTTTACCAGCGTTTAGAACTATAAAAGAGTTATCTTTATTGGACAGTCGAGGTTGGTTAGATGATGAAGATGGTAAAGCTTACTTTAATAAAACTAGAGATTTAAAAGCTCAAGACCCTGAAGAATTTACTACATTCTGTGCTGAGTATTGTTTTGACGGAGAAGAAGCTTTTTCCTTAGAAGGTAATAATAAATTTAATAAAATATTAATAGCTGAATAGTTAGCTAATATAAGAATCCATAAAGATTCTCCTAAACCTGAGAGGGGAACTTTAGAGTATATTTTTAAGAATGGTTAGCATAGTAGAGAAAACATTACTGGGTTAAGATGGATAAAGAATAATAGCGGTGATGTGCAAATAATAGAGCATCCAATATGGACTTAGGTATCCTATGATGAAGAGGGTAATGAATTAAAATATGAAAAAATGAATGGTCTATATGTAGCAGGTATAGATAGTATTGACTTAGGTATGGAAGACACATCAGCTTTAACTAAAGATCCTTCTAATTTCTGTATTGTAATTAAAAGAAGATAGTTTGGATTAAAAGATCCTACTTATGTGGCTATGTATAAAGCTAGACCTAATGATGTTCGTGATGCCTATAAAACAGCTATAAAATTATTACAATATTATAATTGTAAAGCTAATCTAGAAGCAACTCGTGTATCTATGCTTTCATGGGCTAGAGAAAAGAAATATTTAAATTATTTTATGTATAGACCAGTTGCTACTTATCCAGCAGGAAATAATCCTAAGCGTAGGACTATAGGTACTCCAGCTTCTGTAGCTATTATTGATCATCAAACTGACTTAATTAGAGACTATGTAAATGATTTTTGTCATAATATATGGTTTGAAGAAATGCTTGATGAATTAAGCCGTTATACTGACGAAATGAAACGTAAGTTTGATATTATAGCTGCTATGGGATTATGTGAATTAGGTGATGAAGATATGATGGGAGTAACTCCTAGATAGGTAGAAAATACTGATGATTCTTTTTAGGATTTTGGTTATTATATAGATCCAGAAACTGGATATAGACGTTAGGGTATAATACCTAAAAAAATAAAAACTATAGCAACTATAAATAGTATATCATATGACAATTTAGGAATTAGAACAAGCAATCCTAGAGGCTATTGAGACTATGTATGAATGTAAATATGTAGGTTTATTAAAACTTACTAAATTACCTGTAGGATATAAACTTTAGTTAGGTTGGAGACATGATGATTATCCTATATCAATAATGTCAGATTCCCCTACTGAAGAAGTTTTTCTTAAATATATAAAAGAAGAACTTAGAATACGAAGATTAGATAAAGTAAAATACTTTACTGGATATAAAATATATCCTGGATAGTTAAATACTTGTCCACACGACGATACTTGTAAATCATGTCAGAACAAGAAGTAATAGAATTAATTAATAAACACATTGGAGAGTTAGTAGTAGATAAAATTACTATTCAAAAATGTTATAATTATTATAATGGTGTTCGCGATGCTGAACAATTTTAGTATCTCGAAGATAATTATGGAATAGGATAGCCTACTTCAGTAGAATTTACACCCCTTATTAAAAAGCATTTAGATGCTTTAATAGGCGAATATTTAGGTACTCCAATTATTCCAAAAGTAACTTGTAAAGATGAAAAAACTGTATCAACTATATTTAGAGAAAAATAGGTATATATTTATTCTGAATTATAGAAAATATTTTAGTAGAAATTAAAAAATAATTTGATATAGGTTATATAGGGTAAAGACCCTACAGATATAATGGTCTAGAATTAGATGGAAGATTTGGTAGGAGACTTAGAAGATTCTTTTATTTCTAAGTATGAAGAAGCTGCTTAGAATGTTATTGAGTATATAATGCAGTCTAGAAATACTGATTTAATAAATAAATTAAGGAAGATATTTTTGGACTTACTTATATCTGGAGATACCTTCTATAGAGTAAAACCTTCTGCTAGTGGTACTAATATATAGATAGAATCTCCAAGTCCTTTAAATACATTTCCTGAACGTAATCCAAATTCTCCTTATGTAAAAGATTGCAGTAGAATAGTTATCCGTAAGTGGTTAACCGAAGCTGAAGTTTTAAATACTTATGGAAAAGATTTATCCAAAGAAGATATTGAAAAAATAAAAGATAGATGGACAAATTCTTATTCTAGTACATCTACCTACATAAGAACTACTAATGGAAAATTAAATCCAGGAATATAGTCAGGAGTTGAAATAATACCAGGTTATCCTAAAGAAGGATATTTAAATCATAGGTTAATAGAAGTGTATGAAGTAGAATGGATTGAAACAGATTCAGACTTTGTTATGCATAGACATTCTGCTACTAAAATAGGAACTGACATCTACATAATAGATGAAGTTGATAAAGATGTTGTACGTACTTAGGATAATCCATCTAAGTGTACTTTATCAGTAAATGGTGTATTTTATTTAAATGAAAATAGTGAACCATATTCTTTAGTAAAAGCTTGTATGACTTTATAGGATAAATATGATCTTCTATGCTATTATCGAGATAATCTTATAGCTACTAGTGGAACTACTGGAGAATGGATAGATTTATCATTAATCCCTGCAAAATTAGGAGTAAATTTTTCTGAAAGAATACAAAAATGGCTAGCTTATAAAAAGTCTGGATTAGGGCTAATTGATACTTCTTAGGAAGGGAGAATGGCAAGCGGATAGGCTCCTATAAATACTATATTTAATGGCTTTGATGATACTATTAAAGTACAATCTATTTAGGCTATTCAGTTAGCTATAGATAGTATTGAATAGACAGTGTCTTCTATAACTGGAGTATTTAAAGAGAGATTAAATGGTATTTCTTAGAAAGATGCTGTAACTAATGTATAGACTAGTGTTAATAATTCTTTTGTTATAACTAAATAGTATTATCATCAAATGGATATTTTAACTGAAGAAATATTAATTGATTGTTTAAATACTGGAAAGAAAGTTTATAAAAAAGGACTAACAGGAATAATTAATTTAGGAGACAAATAGTAGAAAATATTTACTGCACTGCCTGAAAATTTCACAGTTACAGATTATGGTATAACTGTTAAGACTAGTTCTGATATTACCTAGGAGATAGAGTAGATGAAATAGATATTACCTTAGCTTATATAGGCATAGTTACTTCCTGCAGATATATTATTTGAAACTATTACTTGTAAGAGCCTTACTTCTATAAAAACTAGAATACGTAAAGCTTTAGCTAAGCAAAAAGCTGAAAATAATTAGCTTTAGTAGGCTATGCAATAGGTACAATAGTTATAGTAGTAGTTACAAGAATCCTAGAAACAGATTCAAAAATATGAATAGTAGATACAATAGTTAACTAAATAGGCGGATAGCTTCAAATAGGAAGAGCTTAAATAGAAAATGGACTTAGAATGGTTTAAAGCTCAGACTGATAGATAGTTTAAAGACAGACAAGCTGAAGAAGATGCTAAACGTACTGAATTAGAAAGATAGTAGTTATATGATGGTAATCCTTATAATGATAAGGTAAAATAGTTAAGAAGTTAATGAGTGATATAATTGGAACACAACTTTATAGCAGTGAAGGCGAGACTAAAACGGCTATATATCCAAAATCTAAAGCTGAAGTAATTGATGCTGTTAATGGAAATACTGAAACAAATGTGTAGTAGTGGTTAAGTAACCTAACAACTTCTATAGGTTAGATTACTGAAAATGCTATAAAATTAAATATAAAGATTTCTTATGCGCAAACAACATATAAGAATCTTAGTGATGTTAAAGATAATGAAAGTATTTCGTGGGGAGAAAATTTTGTACAACCAGATGCAGAATTTCCATATACTTGGAAAAAGACTGAAATAAAAGCTAGTAGTGGTTCTGAAAATTCAGCAACTAGTGTATCTTATGAATTAGCTAGTATATCGTCTTAGTCTACACAAACTTTATATACAGCAAGGTCTGCTGATACTAAAGCAGTAACTATAGTTTATAATAGTATAGATGAACAAGGAGTATCTAAACCTTATTACAATGATACTTTAGAGAATATATTAGCTAAATCTGAAAATGTTCTATGGTCTAAGTCTCCTGTAAGTATTTCAGCTACTAATCCAAATGGATATATCGCTACTAGAACAAGAACTAATACTGGAGAATGGGGAGCTTTTAATATTGCTCAAAATGCTAAGTGGGCATATAATAGTATCCCTGTCTATAAATATAAAGTGACTAATACTGCAGATGTTCCTTCGGTAACAGAAAATAGTGATAACTATAGTAAAATTGAAGGATGGGAGGATTAGATTACAGAATCTTTTACTGGATATTTGTGGATGATTAATGCTACAGTAGTAAATGACGTATATTAGTTAAATGGTTCTAAGGTATGGAGTTCTCCTACTTTAATATCAATTGTTAAATAATGGAATTTAGTATTGATATACATAACTCCTTATAGGGGGATATAACACTTGAAGATTTCTCTAAAGAATATGGTTATTATATTCCAGAAGGAAATGATTATCCAGATTCTAGAATAGAAGAAATAGATGGAGTCTCTACATTAAAATATAAGTATAGTAAAACAGTAACGCTAAATACTATTCTTAAAGTAAATATGGAAGAAGCTATATTATAGGATGTATTAATTCATAAACATGAAGATGACGTAGATGTTTGTAGTTTTCATGTTGAAGAAGATGGCTATTATGTAGTTAATCATTATGTTCTTCCAACACGTGAGTGGTATGATAATTTTTTAAAAAACCCTGATACTGAATTATCAGAATTTATTTCTGAAGGTATATATTTTGTTGAAGATGATAAATTAAAAAAAGTAGTAAAAGGAGAAATTGTAGAAGCTGAAGTAAAAGAACTATTAGAACGTAATTACGAAGGAACAAATATTTTACATTGTAAGATTGATATATTTTTTAATGGTAACTTATAGCAATGTTATATAAATTATTGTAAAAAAATATATGACTCTTTGTTAAATAAATGTAGGTCTTCAGAATATGATTCTGATATATATGCTAGAGATTTTATATGGATGACATTAAATATAATAGATTATTTAGTAGGATTTAAATAGTTTTTAGAAGCAGAACGTATTATAGAGCAATTTAAAACTTGTGGAGGATTTTGTACTGCTTCCAATACTAATACTAATAAATTATATTCTGATTGTGGATGCTCTAAAATGTGAGGCTATAAAGCAATATAATATGTATATTAATAAAGCTATTAAAGGATATAAAAGTGACTATCAGTATATTTTAGCTTTAATTAGCTTTATTAATATGCCTATTCAATTAGAAGGTATGGAATTTATTAAATAGCGATTATTAAATTATGGCAATACAGACTATTTACACTTAGGTAGATAATGCTAAATTAGAACCTTGTAAAAAAGGTAAACCAGTACTCCCATTCAAAATACCTTTATTAAGAAACAATTATTTAGGAGAATATAGAACTTAGGTTGAAAAAGATAAAGTCTTAAAGAATCTAGGTATTTTAGGAGCTACTGGAAAATATACTTATCCTTCAGATGTATAGTTAGATAGTTATAAAGATATAAAGACCGTATAGTAGGCTTTAGACTATTGTATAAGATTAATTTAGTCTTATGAAGTTAGTGATAAAAATATTAAATAGTTATTAGAAGATGTCAAAACTATTTAGCAGAATATTATAGGATTACAAACTTCTATACAATAGAATACTGGAGATATTATAACAATTAATAGTTCTATAGAATAGATTAACAAATCAATATTAGAATTTGATAAAAAATTAGAAGAACTAAATGTTGATGATAAAATTACTAATAGAATCAATCAACATTTAGCAAATTCTAAAACTATAGAATTAAGAGATAATACTTTAGAAGTAAAAGTATCTAATGAAGAAGTAAATGCAGTGGTAATTAAAGAAGATGGTATTTATGTAAATGATAATACAGAATAGGTATAGTCTAACACCACTACTATTGAATCTTTAAAAAATTCAGATAAATATCTTACAGGAACTACAGGTTCTTCTCCTTATACAGTAGGTGGAATTAAAGAAGGAACAACTGCCGAATCTTTAAATGGTAAAACTATATCAGATATATTAGATTTAATGTTATTTCCTGCATACGTTAGAAATTTAATTCCTCCAACTTTAGTTTATTCAGCATTACCTAGTTTAGTAGAAGTAGGAAGTTCTCTTTTACATCCTGAGTTAACTTTTACATAGAATGATGCTGGGTCTTAGACCTCCACAGTGGAAACTATATCATTTAATGATTCTCATTATGATAATGCTTCTTATATAGGAATAGGAGTATATAAATATGAGGCAACTGTTAATTACGAAGCAGGAGAATATTTAGTTAATAATAAAGGAGAAACAACAGATTCTAGAATAGAAGCTGGCAGTATCTCAACTTCAGTTTCTACAATAGCTACTTATCCATGGTATGCGGGCACAAATACTTAGGCATTTAAATAGAAATTAGTAGCATTTAATACCGATTCTGGAACATAGGAAATATCTCTTTCTGGTAGAGCAGTTATTAAATTGCCAGGAGCTAATTCTTAGCTATTGTCTTTTAAAGTAAATGGAGGTCTTGGATTTTTAAATGTAGACTTAAATGGTTGGACATAGACAACTGAATAGATAAATGGAATTACTTATAAGGTATGGTCAAAGAACGATGAATACTCTTCAGTACTTCCACATTAGTTACAATTTAAATTAATGTAGTAATGGGATTTAAATACTAGGGAGATTCAACCATCGGAGTTTCATTAACTGTGCAAACTCCAAAACCATTGGACACTAGGTTAGTTGTAGATACTAGAGCAGATTTATATAGTATTCCTGCTAAGTATGCTTATAATGGAATGCCAGTAGTATGTGTTGCTGATGGTAATATTTATACTTTAATAGATAAAAATAAGATAGGAGAAGCTGTAGGATGGAAAGCTTCTTATGAATCAATTTAGATAATTACTTGTACAGAGTAGGAATATAAAAAATGGTAGGATAATACTAACCCAGATTTTACTCCAAAAGATGATAGTCAAACTTGGCTACATCAAGATACTTATTATTATATATATGAAGAGAGTATAAGTGATAAAGGATAGTATTATGTATCATATACTTAGTTTGAAGATTTAACTAATCAAGTAAATAAGAAAGCAACTATATCTGCTTTAAATAGTTTATCTGAAAAAACTGATAAAGCACTACAAGATTTAGCTAAAGTTTACGCTACTCTTAATGATATAGATAGTTCTAACCCTGAATCTAAGTTATCTAAAACTTTGGATAACTACTACACAAAATAGAAAGTTGATGATACCTTTGTAACTAAAGAAAGTTTACGAGGTGACGGAATTGAAGGAGATAACTTCGTATTTGTTACAAAATCATAGTATGATTCTGATTAGTAGAGTCTTAATCAATATAAAGAAGAAACTACTAGTTAGATAAATGCTAAAGTAACTACTAATTCCGAAGCGTAGTTAAAATCTATATCCAATGAAGGTACTACACTTAGTATAGGTTAGAAAGTGGCAGTAAATGGTGAAGAAGTTGCTTTAGATAAAGATGTTCCTAAAATAGTAGTTATGGATTAGTAGGAATATGATGACTTAGAGACTAAAGACCCTGATGTTTATTATATGACTCATGGTACTGAGTCAAATAATGGTGGCATAGTTTCAAGTGAATTCTTGGAAACTAATTACTATAATCAAGAGCAAATAGTTGACTTATTTAATAATGCTTTCCAAAATTTATTTACTGTTTCTGGTAAAGTTCTAGAATTAGGCATCCATGTTTTAGACACTATTTTAGTTGATAAACCTATTGACCAAACTTTTGATTATGATGGAAATACCCATAAATTAGAAAGTACAGACTATTATAATGTTGTAGGTGATGGAGGATCTGAACCAGGAACTTATAGATTTAAAGTAATATTAAAAGCAGGAAAAAGATGGAGGGATAATACTAATACCCCTATATTTATAACTTATACTATTAATTAGAATACTAAATAATGCAAACATTAAATCAATTAAAAATTGGGGACACTGTGTATGACTTAGCCGCGAAATTTGATGCTGAGGATAACAATATTAAAGATACTTATTCTACAAAAGAGTTTGTAACTTAGAAAATATCTGAGCTAGTTAATTCTGCTCCAGAAACATTAGATACTTTAAATGAATTAGCTGCAGCTTTAAATAATGATGCTAATTTTGCAACTACTATAACTACATAGCTAGGAAATAAAGTTGATAAGGTAGAAGGTAAATAGCTATCTACTAATGATTACTCTGCTGAAGAAAAAAGCACAGTAGCATAGTTAAAAATTGATGTAGAATAGTTAAAATCTACTGTAGAAACTTTAACTAAATCAGTGCAAGAACTTAAAGCTAATGCTTAAAAAGATCTAAGCAAATGATATATAGGAATGGTAAATTAATAACCGAAGTTCATTAGAATCTTAAAGAATTTATTGATTAGATATAGTAGCTTGTCTAGAAAGATATTGGAGCTATATATAAAGGTTCTCAATTAGTTTGGGTAACTGTATATAACGCTATTAAAAGTTGTTATGGCAGTGGTACTTGGATACAAGATAAACCTTGGTTAGATAATGATTTTTGGAAAAATAATTAATACAAATGGCAATTTAGAATTTAAATAAACAAGATTAGCTAGATCTAACAACGAATTGGGATGGTACTACAGGTTAGTAGGTAGAAGATTTAATATCTAGACATCTTCCTGCTAGCATGGGATACGATAGTTCTAGTAATGTATTAACTATTGCTAATACTAATGGAGACACTATTGTACAAACTGAAGTAAGCGTAGCCCAACCAATATATAATCATTCTATATAGATAGATGGAGTATATTTTAATAATACTAGCTCCGAGAATTAGTTAAATAAAGATACTGTACTTTGTAAATTAGGTACTAAAATATATTTAGGAATAAGATATACTTATACTGCTACTAATCCATTAACTAACAAAGTTACCCATGTAAATAGTACTTAGAAATTATTTGTAAATATTGGAAGTGGTTTTATATAGTTAGAATAGGGAATAAAATCTTCTCCTGATATATAGTATATAGAAATTACAAATTTATATACTAAAGTAACATCTTCTAATGTATCTGTTAGAGCTATAGCATCTGCAAATATAGAAGATAAAACAGTAACAGCTACTACTACTAAAAAGATTCAAGTGGTTAATCCTAAACTTAGATATTCAGGAGATTCTTATATAGTTTCAGGTACTGCTGGATTTGAAGTACAAGATGGTGGAGGTGCTTCTTATTTAATTCATTATAAAATAAATGGTTCTTCTACAGTTAAAAACTAGGATAATTTAATTTTAGCATTAACTGATACAGGAGTAAATACTATCGAAGCTTGGGTATCAGTAACTAGTAATGCTTCTATTACATCTGAAATTTTAAAGGTTTAGGTAATAAATACTAAGGGTGTAACTTCTTTTGATAAAGTATTGTATGCTATAAATGAAATATCCACTGGAGTAAATAACTGGGAATTTAGTAAGTTATATAAATTATCTATATACTTCAAAGGCTAGTCTTAGGAAGAATCTACTATAGTTACTAAACTTACTGAAACTGGTAACTCAGAAGATTATAAATTGAATAAAACTAAGACAATAACTTTAGTTGGGGATGACGGAGTTATTGAATAGGATGTTAGTTACTTCTTAGGAATAACTGCCACCCAAAAAACATTTAACACTGTATTGGTAGTAAATATAGATGGAAAGGATATAATATCTTGGAATACCTCTACAATTATCGAAGTATCTAATAAAGGCTCTTTCAGTTATACTTCTGATTGTTCTTATTATTTTGATTAGTACGCCCCTGATAATTCTAATATTATAACTAAAGAAGTCCTTGATAAAGTAATTTCTCCTGACGGATTAATTACTGACGATGCTTTAACAGTATTTAGATTATCTGCTGGAAATTATCCTAATAATATTATTAACTTAGATTTATCTGACTAGTTAACTAATTAGGGATTTACTTTTGAGTTAGATTTTAAGTCTTATAATATTAGTGATGAAACTAAACCATTATTAAAATTAGGAAGATTTATATTATATCCTACAGAACTTAACTGGCAATATGGTAATGTGGACGTAACCCAAGTAGATACAACTGCTAAAAGTTCTATATTTTAGAGTAATACTAGAACTCATATTTTAATTGAAGTTGTTCCTAATTTTAAAGCTCCTGCAAGAGAAGTTCCAACAGAAGTTAAAAAAATAGCTAACAAAACAACTAATTTGGTTAGAATATTTATAAATGGGGGCATTGACCGTTTATACAAGTATGATTACTTGACAGATTTTTAGTATGACGGATTTAATTTAGAAGTTAGTCCAGAATCTGCAGATCTTGATATCTATGGACTCAGAATATATAATAGAGCTTTAACTTTAAAAGAGATAGAAAATAATTATATCTCTACTATGTCTTCTGTTACTGAGAAGTCTAAATTCCAATAGTTAAATGACTTAGTTGCTACTGATGCTAATAATGATACTTACATATCTTATAATAAAGTTAAATCATTATATAATACTTTGGTATATATAATGCCAAATACTCATAGATATCCTCATCAATTTAATTTAGTTAAAGGAGTATCTATTAAAGGATGCACGGTATTTATAAATTATGTAAATAGTATAGCTACTGATGAAAGCCATGTCTTATCAGAAGCACAGATAAATCGTTGTTCTGGTAGATTTACTAATGCAGCTATTAGTGGTCAAGGTACCTCTGCTATGAAGTATTATTGGTATAATATTTAGATGAAGAATCCTATATTTACTTCATAGGGATGTTATAACGAGGAACTTGATGAATATGTTGAGCCTACTGATGATAATCCTAATAAGTATTAGTATAATAGTGAGTATTATTATATGCCAGAGGATAAAGATTGTGTTGTTGGTATATAGAAGTCATGTGGTAAGTTTAATTATGCTTCTTCTATGTAGTCTCATAAAATAGGAGCAGTTAGAGCTTTCCATGATTTATGGGATGCTTGTGTAGACAAGTCAGACTTTACACCTGAAGAAATAAAAGGAAGAAAAGCTTGTCTTGAAGATACATTTATAGCATTCTATGTAGAAACTGATTTAAAGGATGTATCTAATTATAAGTTATCTGACTTGGCTTAGCTTGATGATTCTAAAATAATGTTTGCGGGATTTTAGACTTGGGGTTCTGCAAAAGGGGATAAGAATACATTTGGCTATTCTAAAAAGACAACTCCTGAATATATTTTACTGGAAGGTGCTGAAAATAATGGAGAATTGTGTAACTGGTTAGTTCCTTGGAGTCCTAGTATAGTTACATTAAGTGGTGAAACTTGGAAAACTCAATAGTTAGTAGTAAATGAAGGAGTACCTTCTTATGTATTATCTGATTCATTTGATGTTGATTATGGATTAGATAGTTCTGATGATAAGGGAAATACAATGTCTGTTGATGGATAGAAAACCTTAAATAAATTTATAGAAGCATATAATTTTGTGTATATGCATACTATTAATTTACTGCCTTATAAAGAAACTTATTCATTAAATGACCCTCGTAATACTTCTCTTGACATAACTAAAAAGTATTATATTACAAGTATTAATTATTAGGATAATACTTACTTTAAAGGAGCTTAGTGGGATGTCTTTAGATATGATAAATATTCTATGTTATGGGTTCCTGCTGGATTACCAGTTTTAAATAGTGATGGTTCTTAGAAATTATCCACAGTTAGAAGTGCTTATAACACTAATGTTTATGAGTATGAAACTTTTAACTTGAAAAAATTTCACGAATAGTTAGGTACTTCTGGAGTTGAGAATATTAATACTTATATAGAAAATTTAAAAACTGATTTCAAAAATAAGTTTGGAACATACTTCCATGTTGATGATATAATATATCACCAAGCTTTTATTAGGTTATTTGCAGGTACTGATAATAGAGCTAAGAATACATATTTTAAATTATTTAATAAAGATTGCAAAATCTAGTTATTATAGGATGATATGGATACAATCTTAGCTACTGATAATAGAGGTTTATAGAAAAAACCTTATTTCTTACTAGAACCTTCTCTAGAATCTGATAAAACTTATAAGTAGATGTGGGGAGGATCAAGTGCATTCTTTGAACTAGTAGATATAACTTATAAAGATAAGATTGATGATATGTTATCAACAATGTTATTATAGATGAAGTTTGGTTCTGCTGAATCTTCTTTAGATACTTGGATGACTTAGTATTTCTATTATGTATAGAGATATTACCCAGCGGTAACATATAACTATGTATCTAGACTAGCTTATGAATGTGCTCAAATATTTTTTGATAACTAGAAAGAAGCCGGAGTAACTTGGATTAATAATGGACAAACTCCAGTATCTTAGGAACATGGTAGTTGTTTAGAGAGTGAAATAGCTTTTATGCGTAAAAGACTTACAATGTTTTTAAGTCAAGCTAGAATAGCCACTTTTGGACGTGAGGGTGCAGGTATTCCTATTAAAGTAAAGGAAGATATTCAAGATCCTCAAACCTACAAGGTAAGAATTACTCCTTACTAGTATTTATATTTAGGATATTTAGTTGGTAGTGTTAGTAATCTATATGTTACTAATAGAGTAAGTGCTGGAGAGACTGTTGAAGTTACTATATCTTTAACAAATGATGCTTCTTATTATGTACTAGGAGGTAATTACATACAAAGATTTGATAATTTTAACTAGGTATTATTTAACTAGGGAGACTATTCTTTATCAGCCCCAAAATTATTAGAGTTTTCTGCTAATACAGGTTCTGATAAATTACCTTTATTCTAGCCACCTTCTTTAACTTTAAATTGTAATGTGTTAGAGAAATTAGATTTAACTAATGTACGTTCTTTGACTACTATAAATCTTGATTCTAAGCACACTCCTAAGTTAAAGGAAGTTATTCTTACAGGAACTAATATAGCTACAGTAGCATTACCTACTGGTAGTAGATTAACTAAAATACACTATCCAGCAGCCTTAACTAGTTTAGTTATTACTAATAATGAAGGTTTACAAGAAGTTAGATTCGAAAGTTTAAATAACTTAGAAACAGTTGATATTAATTGTGCTAAAGTTGGACAATTTAATATCTCAAATTTCTGCGAATAGTTAATTACTTGCCCTAGTCTTAAGTCAGTTACTTTAAGAAATTTAAATAATAGAATTTCTTTAAAAGCTTTAGAGAAGTTAGTATTATTATAGGCTAGACTCACTGGTAAATTAATTATCACTAATTCTGAAAATTAGTTAGAAGCTATTAGTTATACTGATAAAATTAATTTAGTAAACTTATATGGCAATATAGACTCTTAGTCCAATGGTTTATATATTAATTATAAAGAAACTGTTGCTTATAGCGTTTCTTGTGAGACAGAAGTTTCAGTTTATGGTCAAGGATATTCAGGAAATCCATTTGGGTTAAGTCTTGATGGTAATAATGTGGCTTTAATTACTGAAGGAGGAAAAGTAATTCCAGATATTACTTATAGATTTAATTCTGACGTATCTGATGTAGCTACTATAAATAATAGGACTGGTGTTATTACTTTAAAATAGGCTTCTTCTACTAAGACTACTACAGCTGTTATTACTGTAAGATTAAAAAATGGTAATATTTTAACTTCTAAAACTATTAATGTCTACTTTGCTTGGAAAGCTCCGGAAATAGGAAACTTTGTTTATGCAGATGGAACTTATTCTAGTGCTTACATGACAAATAAAACTTTAATGGGATTAATCTTTGCTTTAAAAAAGACTGATTCTACATCAGGAACTGCTTATGTTGTAGGTAAAGAATATTTAACTCCCCAATATGTGGGTTATTCTAATGAGGGTAACGAGAATGCTACAGATGATAGAAAGAAATTATATTATGTACAATATTGGCTAAATAATTAGATGCCAGGATCAAATTTAGGGGAAACCTATTACCAATGTAGAACAACTAGTACCATTGATAATGATGCAAATAAGGCTATTACAATTCCTTCTTTTAATTAGAAAAATCCTTCAACATTTAAGGGTAAAGATGATACTAAAGCTTATATTGATAACGTAAATACTGTTTTTCTGCCTATATTAATTAAGAAATACCCGATGTATGCTTCATTTATTAAAGTTTCAGGCAGTGATTATAGTATATCTTCTATAGAAAATTTAAATTCTATACTAACTAATATACCTAACATTGCTAATTAGAATCTAGAATAGATGCAGTGTTTATTATTCCCGTATTTTTATGAGACATATTTATATGAGCCTACAGTAACTGAAGAAGAAAAAAATACTGAAGCTTTTAATACATACTTTAGTAAAGGTAATTGGTATATACCATCTTATCAAGAACTAGCTACTTTAATTTATTATAGAGGTTATAGTGCTGCCGGTGAAAATTTCTCTACTGGAGATATTCCATTGAAATCTAATATTTCTGATTCAATAACTAAAGGTTCAGGTGATTTAAAGAATCCTATTTTCTCTATTGCCTATAAGAATGCTGGTAACTACATGCCTAGTGCTTGGAATACTTTAGCAGACTCTAATAATTTGTGTACTAATGTAACTTCAGACGGACATAATTATACTTATCAAGAAATAACTTATTGGTCAGGAAGTTCTAATTATCATTCATACCAATGGATTTCAGGAACTTTTACGGAAAATAATGGTGGTTATGATGTGAGTGGAGCTTAGATACGTGGTTGGAGATTATATAAGCATAAACCTCTTCCTTGTGTACAATTTAATTATAAACAAAAATAATGAATTAGTTAAATATTAATTTAGTTAAAAATTCTTAGTGCACTTTAAATGAATTATTTGATTTATACAAAGAAGTATTTCCTACTAATTAGTAGTGGGCAGAGATATTAACTATTAGGGAAGGAATATTAAACTTTTCTTCTCTAAAAAGCATATTAAAAAAAGCTATTAATTATTATGATACTTCTAAATATGTTAATTCTTTTTATTACTAGGATAAATAGTATTGGATAAATAAAGATAGTAGAATAAGTTTATTTAGATTAATAGATAGTGGCGCTAATCAGATTACTTTACAACTAAATGATAATTATTTAATTATTTCTTCTAATAAATTAAGGGAATTTCTTAATTAGTTAGAAATATATGCTGGAAAATGTTTTGCAGTAACTGCAGAGCATCTTCAAAATATGAAATAGTTAAATACTACCGAAGAGTTACTTAATTATGACTACACTGCTAAATATCCAAATAAGATTATTTTAAATGAAAATTAGCATTAAGAAAGATATTGGGCTAGGAGTCAAAGATTCTTAGCCCATTTCTGTTTCTATACGTACTCCTAAATAGGAAAATCTTATTAAAAAACCTAAAATAACTATTCCAGTAACATAGAAAAAATAGGAAATATATAATAAAGAGATTATTCAACTTCCTGAAATAGTAGAACCTCCTAAATAGACTTATGGAGTAATTCATAATGAACAACCTGTTATAAAACAAGAACCTTCTAAAGAATTAAATAAAGATTCTATTATTGATAAAATAAATACTGGTTTTGGCTGTGATAATGCTTTGCATAAAGAGTGCCCTAAACCTTAGTGGCATCAACATTTGTGCAAAGAAAATTTTTTAGGAGAATTTAAAACAGAATTAGAAAAATAGTTAGCTAGAGATAATTTAAATGTATATAGTAAAGTTTAGATAGATGAGTTTATAAAAAATTTATCAGGAGTAGATTTATCATCTTTTATTACTAAAGATGATTTTAATGAGGCTGTATAGAATTTAGATTATGTAAAATCTTCTCTAAAATCTAATATAGACTATAATATACCAGAAAATTTATTTACAATATGAGTACACAAATAAAAAGATTATATCAAAATAATTAGGAGTTTGTACCTATTACTTTAGCTGAGGCAGTAGTAGTAAATACTACTAATATTCCAGGACTACAATCTTTAGGAATTACTACATTAGATAAAGTATTAAAAAATACTTTAGGAGTTGTTGGATCTAATACTTTAAATATAGATAAAATTAATAAAACTCTTGTTACTATTAATAATACTTTATAGAATAAGTAGGATAAACTAACAGCTGGTGATGGTATTACTATTACCCCTGATGGCACTATTAGCGTTACTAAGACTAGTACTTTAGGATTCCAGTATAAAATAGTTTCTATACTGCCATCTCCTCCAAAAAAAGATTATGAAAATATTATATATTTAATTCCTAATTCTAATGGGACAACTGGAAATATTTTTACAGAATATATTTGTATAAATAGAGATTCTGTCTATATTTGGGAATAGATAGGTTCTCTAACAACTGACGTTAATTTGGATAATTATGTAACTAAAGTTGAATTTAATACTTTAAAATCTACAGTATTAACAGCTCAAGATGTTACTACATCATCAGGAATTGCAGTCACTGTAAATTATGATATTCCTAGTACTTTATACGATGGATAATAAATTAATTAAAGTAATATTAGCAAAAGAGCAGGTATTTCCACAGACTGTAGCAGAAGCTGTCTTAATTAAAAATGGTTAGGTAACTACTCTAGACAAAATTCTGCCTAGGAAAATAGAACAAATAATTACTCCTGAAGATTCAGGATTAGTTTCTTCTAGGGAAGGGGTTTCTATAATGATTAATCATGCTAATAAGATTACCCCTAATGATATCCCAAAATCTCGTTTAATATAGTATGACTAGAATGGACATATTATAAAAGTAGAACCTACTAAAACATAGACAGTATTAGTAAATAATACTGTTTATTCTCAATATGATGGGAATACAGATTCTAATATAGAATTCGGAGATGATTTTAAAGTAATTGATAATAAAATTTCTCTCACTTGGGGGGGAGATTAAACTTAAAAATTAAATAAAATGGCATTATTAAATTTTGCAACCACTTATGATGAAGTAAAAGGTAACTTGTCTTTAAAATAGTCTAGTAAAGGCGATTATATTAAATTATACTTCACCAAGGATGGACATATTATATCCCATGGAGTTGACTACATTCCTTGGGGAGCTACTGGAATAATTCCTATTAATAGATTACCAATAAATAATAATGAGGCTAGTGATAAATATTTATGGGATAGTTTAACTATATAGAATAAAATTAATTAGTCATTTGCAGCTAACGATGCAATGCGATTTAAAGGTACTATAGGTTTAACATCTGTTGATAATTATACTATTAATGGAGTTGCTGCAGAATTTCCATCTAAAACTGCTGCAGTGGGTGATACTTATAGAGTAGTAACTGCCGGAAATTACGCAGGTATAAAGTGTGAAGTAGGAGATTTGCTTATTTGTATCAAGGCAGACCCAACTGGTAAAACTACTGCTTGGACTGTAGCTTAGACTAATATTAATGGTTAGGTTTATCACACAATAAACGGAGTTTAGAAAGGATTTTATTCTAATGATACTGGTACTTTTTCTATTTTTGCTCCTACTACTGCTGGAGCCTTAGGATAGGTTTTAACTAGTGCAGGAGGTAATAGTGCCCCAGTTTGGAAAAATTAGTCAGAAATTATTGCTGGGGGACTAACAGATGCTGCAAAGAAGGCTTTATTTACAGTTCTAACTTATACAAATGATATATTGACTATTACTATCGGTGGCACTACTAAAACTGCTACTATACACGGACGTAGAGCTGTAAGTGTTAATGCAACAGAAGTATTAGCTACATCCAGTAATACTGCTCTTAAATTTGTAAATGGCACTGGTATTTCTCTTAATTGGGATAATGATAATAAAAATTTATTAGTAAATGCTAATGTTGGTTTTACCACTGATGCGACACATAGAAATTATGCAGTAAAAACTGATACTAATCAATAGTTGTACGTAAATGTGCCTTGGGCTAATACTACTTACGGAGTTGTTTCAAATAAAACAAATGGTTTAGCCCCTAAAGTTATAAATACTAATACAAATTTAATAAATTAGGATTTTTATTTACTAGCTTCGACAGATGGTCAAGCTACCCCTAGTTGGTATAAATTGCCTAGCAATTCATTTTCTAATACTTGGAGAACTATTTAGATAGATGGAAAAAGTATTGGAAATAATACTTTAAATTTGATAAAAGGTACTCACATAACTTTAACTAACAATAATGGTCAAGTTACTATTAACGCCGCTTGGAGAACTATTAAAGTTGGAGGAACATCTATAGGGGATAAATCCCTTAATTTTATGCCTACTGGAGATATTTATGTAAAAACAGGAGATTAGAACACAAATACAGATGACTTTGATATAGGCTTTGGAATTGCTTGGTATAATGTAAGTACTGGCACTTATGAATATGAATAATTATAATAATTTATGAAAATATCATTTAACCCCTCGAATTCTAATAAGAACATTCTTGATCTTATTAAAAGTAACAAAGATATAATATTTGACCTCAAGGGGCATAATATATTTGCACGAGGGGTTGAATTTAAAGGTACAGATACTAATACATGGAGACCTGTAGTGGATAACTTAACTAGTAATTCCACTACTAGTTCTCTTTCTGCTAATTAGGGTAGAGTTTTAGCAGGATTAATTAATGGTAAATCCGATTCAGACCATAATCACGATGGAAGGTATGTCTATAATTATGGTGGAATCCAAATGGATGGAGCTTCTGTAAATAAGAATGCTTTAGGTATGTCTACTACTAGCGGTATCACTGGAGATCGGTGGCATATTTTACAAGCAGCTTGGAATTGTGAGTATCGTTGGAACTCTTAGATAGCCTTCCCTACATAGAATAGAAATGGTATGTATTATCGTAGTGGTTTAGATGATAATACTAAATGGGGAAGTTGGATTAAATTACTTGATATAGGCAATTCTTATGTGAAAAATGGTAAAGGAATTATTAATGGAACTACTATAACTCAAGTAGATAATTCAGATAAACTAGATGGCTATCATGCAAGTTACAGTAGTAGTACTCCTTGGGGCACTATCCCAGTTATTACAACTTAGGGATTTATGGATATAGGAAAACGCTTAGAATTTCATCATGATAATACTACAAGATCTGACTATTCAACAATTCTTATGTGCACAGGTAATTATAGTAATATAGTTGATCTCCCTTCGAAAAGTGGTACTTTAGCTTTACTTTCTTAGGTAGTTAGTACTTCAAATTTTAATTGGACTAACCTTCCTGGTAAGGTAGTAGCGGGAAATGAATTTAATATAGTTAATGCTGGATATAATAATGCTTTAGCGATTAATTATTTGCCTATAGATAACCGTAATGGTTCTGCTACTATTACTTAGTATAATATACATAACGGTAATAGAGGCTTGGCTTCCGTATATGCTTACAGATTTAAGGTAGATGGTAAATCTTGTATGCGGAAGGACGCTAGAAATTATGCTCCATTTTATGCTACATTTAATGGTGGTTTTGAACCTATTCTAGACATTAAAACAGTAAGTGGAGATTGGTCTATTGGTAGTTACGATCCTGCTGGTAATCATTTAATATTTGCTTTTACATCAGACTCTGACTATAATGCAGGAGTTAATGGTACTGCTTGGTATTATATAACTACTAATGGCACATTCTCAGGAGCTTCTAGATATATAAATCATACCCCTGGAGAACCCTAGTCTTATATGTATTCTACAAGCACTGGAACCTATGGTGGAGCTATTCAAATTAGAGAGGTAAATGGGGTACTAAATAACCAAAGTGCTTGGGGATACTCTCCTAGAATTACTTTCAATTGGGGATAGCGATACGCTAAAGGATTTGGAATGCGATCCGACGGTTAGTTTGCCGTTGATGATGTTCCTATAGCTCTTACTTCTAATGTTTTAACTTTTGATAATAATAATGCTAATTATTTAGGTGCTAATTTTAACAATCCTGATTTTAGCAAAAAAGCAGCATCTACATACATAGAATGTTGGGATGGTGCCGGAGGCTGGTGGAATTGGATGGCTGGAAAATTTATGAAAGCAGGCTCATCTGATGCTTACGTATTATTAGGTGGAGGTGGACATAAACCTTTAAGTGAGTTTTAGTTAGGCAATGGTTCCTATCTTCCATATAATGGTTGGTGGGCTAATGGAAATGGATAGGATGTTAATACTTCCAATGGTATGATATTTGCCTATGCTAGTCATAAAAATTCTCCGTTTAGTAGTACTTGGGGAATTATAACTACTTTTGACTATACTTATAATTCTGGTTATAAATTTTAGTTAGCTGCTAATGGTTATTATAATGCTATGTATTATAGGAGCAGAAGTAATGATAGAGGGGGTTGGACTAGTTGGGCTTAGGTTATAGACACTGGAAATATTAGTAGTTAGAGAGTGGCATATGCTACAAGTGCTGGTTCTGTAAGTAACTCTTTAAATATATTTGGAGTATCATATAATGGTTCAGCAGCTAAGACAGTTACTACCTCTACTTTTGTTAGCTAGCTACCCGAAAGTACAAGTACAGTAACAGATGGCACTATGTTTATTACTTCATGGGCATCTAATAGTGGATTTGCAGATACTAATGCTGTTAATGTTCCATATAAAAGAAAGGCAAGTTGTTTATGGAATTATATAGATAATAAAGTATCTTCTAAATATCTTCCTTTAGCAGGAGGCACTATGAACGGAAATGCTAGAATAGGTCATGGTTCAGGAAATCTTTATATAGGTAATTCAGGCAATGATGGTTGGGTTTATACTCAAAATATAGCATCTTAGAGTGGTACTGATAAATGGTGGATAAGAGAGTCTGGAGCAGCTCATTTTGGCAATGTTTATATATGTACTAAAAGTGACTATATTACTTATGACTCTTCTATAATAGAATGCTATACTGGAAGTAACTTATATTTAAATTATTATTCTCCAAGAGGAGTTAATTTATGTAATGGAGGAGGAACTGTACAAATAGGACCTTATACAACAGGTGATACGGGTAATAATAAATTATTTGTAAATGGTTCTGAGTTTATATAGGGTGCTTCTAATGTTAGAGACCATGTATTTGCTAATGGATTTAGACACAGAAGTCACAATTCAAATGATTCAGTATTATTAGCTGGTGGAGGATATTCTCAAGGAGTTCCTGTAAGGTATTGGGCTATATATGCTATGTATATAGGAAATAGTTCAACAGATGTGACTTATACTAGACGTGGCGGTAATTATGATTTTATTACCTCTAAAATTTGGGAATCAGAAGGGGTAGCAAAATTTGATATTAATTTTCCTTCTGGATATAATAGAAATAATACTTTAATATTTGGTAATGGAGACCATCGTACTAGTTCCTAGTGGAAAACTCCAGTGTATGCAACTATTACTACTCATAAAGACTTTGGTTCAGCATCCCAAATAAGAGTTATGATTTCTGATGATGCGAGTTTTAATACTGGTTTTGCTAGTATATACTTTATGTGTATGGGTTAATTAATATAAATTAACTTTTGAAATTTTACAAAATAATATACAATTATATATGTTTAATAAAAATAAATGATTTATGACTTTAAATGATGTTTTAACAAAACAGAATCTTATTACAAAGATTCTTTTAGCCAATGATGGCAAAGAACTCCCTAAGGGATTGAAAGTAAAGATTATGAGAATTAGAATGTCTTATAATAAGATTAAGAAACAGTTTGATGAAGATACACAAGAATTTAGTAAGCAAATTGTTTCAGATGAGTTAAGAGATTTAGCTAATAAGACAGAACGTACTCCTGAGGAGGAAACTAAGTTTAATGAACTTAATAGTAAAGCTAATTCAGAGTATCAGGAGTATCTTATGCAGAAGGGTAATGAAGATATTAAAGATGCACCTGAAGACACATTTACAGAAGATGAATATGGTGATATTCTTGATGTAAATTCTGATGGTGAATATGAGATTAATGGTCAGAAAGTAAAAGCTGCTGACCTTATGGAAGCTTTTTATGAATTATTTGTTAAGTAATGGAAATAACAAAATAGAATGAAGTTTATCAAATAAATGATTCTACAGAAAAATATAATATCTCAGGATCTTTGAATATTAATTTAGATAATTCTTACTCATTTAATATCAGTATGACAGATGCTAATAATTCTGTAACTATGAGTTATTATAAAACAATTACATCCGATCATATTAATGTAACTTATAATGCTCCAAAAAACTTTGAGGAAGATTTACTTAATTATATAAAAGATAATATACAGACTATTTCAGATAAAGTGAGTAAACAATAAAATTTTTAAATTATTACGGCTATGAAAATTATTAGAAAAATTTCTAAATCCTCTACTCCTAAAGAGTAGTACCTAGAAAAGTATGGTAAACATTTTACTATTAAATTGGCAGATTTTGCTAGTGAATAGATGATTAATTCTGATGGAACTAATAAACATTGGGATGTTTCTGATGTAAAATAGATTATTGATGAATTAGGATATATTATCCCAATTAGTAGTACTGTAGGAGATATTATTTATACTGCTAACATGGCACATGCAGATTTTTATCCTTTATTGCTAAAAGATGCTAAGTCTTGTGTAATGTATGCTATGGAAGTAGCAAATGATAAAGATGGGTATGAAGGTATTTAGTTTTGCAGATGGATGGCAGATGTAAAGAATAAGAATTTAGAAATTGATTGGGAATCTTTTATTTAAATTTAAATTATAATTAAATTAATAAGGAATTATTAAGGGTAATGACTAAGTAGTTATTATTTTTAATAATTCCTTATTTTTTATTTTGGCTGAATAATACTTAACATATATTAACAGTACAATTAGATATTAGTATTTATAGATGAGTTTTTCCTTGAAATTGAGTAAAATTTTTAATTATGAGCGACACTGTAGAAAAAATTTATTGTACTGATAACAACGACGCCTTATTGGCTTCAGTTATGGGTAAGAACAACAATGATCCAATGGCAATGGCTGCTATGTTAAACAACAATTAGTGGATGAATAATCCTTTTATTTATTTGGTATTCCTTATGATGTTTGGAAGAAACGGATTATGGGGTAACAATGCTAATAGTGTTTAGAATGCAGAAATTTAGGGATAGTTGAATGCCATTAGAAATCAAATGTCAGATAACTAGAATAGTGGTCTATTAATGGATGCTGTTAAGGGTAATAATAATGCTATTACTTAGTTAGCAAGTAATCTAAACTGTGATTTTAATTCACTTAATGACGCTATATGCGCTGTACGTTCTGGAATACAGGATGTAGCTGGTAAAGTTGGATTCTCCGCTGAGAAAGTAATCAATGCTGCCAACTTAGGTGATTTAAATATAGTACAACAGTTAAAAGATTGTTGCTGCCAGACTTAGCAGAATTTATTAAAGATGGGTTATGAATAGCAATTAGCTACTGGAGTAGAAAGAGGATTTGCATCTACAAACTATGCTACTCAAACACAAACTTGCGAAATATTAAGAGATAATCAACGCAATACTCAGCATATAATTGATACTCTTAATACACATTGGAATCAAGATTTGCAGTAGAAGTACAATGATGCTAGACTTGAACTTAGTCAAGTTAGACAGAATTAGTATTTAATTTCACAGTTGAAGACAACTACAACTACTACTGCGTAAAACATAAGCCCAGGAAGTCTAACTTCTTGGGCTTTTTTATTATCACGATATGATATTTAGAGACATTAAACAACACAACAAGGTATACATTCTTGATAAAATGAATGTAACTATTGACGAAGGTATTGTTACGGCTGTAGGAATACCTTAGCCTAATATGGAAGGTAAAATAGTAATTGATGTTACTATAAATGTAAAAGATAAACAAGCTACTTATACTATACCTGAATAGTTATCTGTTACTAGAGCTAATAATTTAGTATTAGCAACAGATTAGAAAGATTTAATATAGGAACTTGAGACAATGAAGACTAATGCGAAACTTATTATAGATTCTGTAGAAACATAGAAAACAATATTACAAAAGGCAGATAAGCTTCTTCTAGAACTCAATCCAATATTAAAAGAGAAATAGCAAAATGAATAGAGATTTAATAAAATTGAAGATTCTCTTTCTTAGATAGCTAAACTAATGGAGAAGTAGCAAGAAACTATTAATAATTTTATTAATGATAAAAATTTTAGTAAAAAGAATTGCTAAGAAATCTAATTACACCATTGGTAAGTTATTTATCAATGGTGTTTTTTTTGCAAATACTTTAGAGGACACTGACAGAGGTTTAACTTAGAATATGTCAGAAGATGAGATTAAAAAGAAAAAGATTTATGGCTAGACTGCTATACCTACTGGCACATATAAAGTAGACATGAATACAGTAAGCCCTAAGTTTAAAAATCGTAGTTGGGCTAAACCTTATGATGGAAAATTACCACGATTAATTAATGTTCCTGGCTTTGATGGTGTACTCACGCATCCAGGCAACCTTCCTTCGGATACATTAGGTTGTTTATTAGTTGGAAAGAACGATATAGTAGGCAAAGTAACTAATTCTGTATATTATTTTAATAAAATTATGGCAGAACTATTAAAAGATCCTAATAACATAACAATAACAATAGAATAATATGGAAAAATTCTTTGGAAGAACTTATGAAACAGTTGGTAATGTTAGTGGAGATTTATTGTTAAAGACTAGAGGAGGAGTAAAAGTTTAGATAGGTTCCAGCTTTATAGACCTAATAAAAAATGGAAAAATAAATGTTGATATTGATATTATTAAAGAAGTTTCTTCTAAAGATGATATTATTGATAATGGTTTATATATAGTCAAAGATATTTTATATGTAAAATATTAGGATACTGTATTACCTTTAAATAATAGTACCGAAGGAAACCAAGTTTCATATTTACCATAGTTAAATATTACTTAGGAATAGAGAATATAGGCACAAAAAAATATTGGAATATATTATGACACTTTAGAAGAAGCACAATAGAATATAAATGATGGATATGTATATATAAAAGAGAAAGGTTTATATATTATACAATCTTCCATACCTATCTAGATTACAAACAATAATTAGTTTTCATCTTTAAATATAGGTTTAGATTAGTATATCGAAGGTATAACTAATTATTCTAAGAATCATGATTTTAAAATTAATAATACAAAATTACTTAGTTTATCGGAAAATTCAATATCGTGTGAAAAGCCTTTATATATAAGTGAACTACAAGATACTAATAACTCTTTTTATATTACTAATTTTGGAGGTAAGTCTACTTTAAAAATAAATAATGTAATTGCTGATACTATCAGTGCTAGTAGTTCTAATAATTTAGATAATTTATAGTATCATTATAATTATAATAATATTATAACAGATATTATAACAGATATTATAGATAATTCTGTAAACTCTGAAAATCTTTATTATACTTTATATTTAAAATATTCTGTAGATAATTATCGAATAGGGGATTATTTATATTTTAATATTTATGATGAAAGCTCTTCTTAGAATGTAGAATATTTAGTTACTATAGTAGAACTTTCAGGAACTTCTGTTAAAGTATAGTGTGATAAAGATATTCCAACACTAACTTATTAGCCAATTTGCTACTATAAATATAAAGATCCCACTATTTATGGATTTACTACAAATTATAAAAAATTTATATATAGTAATAATACTTATTCAGTAATAATAGGAGATATATCTGAAAAATATAATAGTGACTCTTTAACAAATGGATTTTATTCTGACTGTGCAATAACAAAAAATTAGATTTTAATATCTCCAAATTTAGATAATCCAAATTTAATAAACGTAGTATTTAAAAAATCTGATAATTTTCCTAGATTAGAAGAAGGATGGGAATTGCCTAAAGAAGACAATTCTCAAAATTTAGCTACTACTAAATGGGTTAATTCTACTAAATATACTTTACCTATAGCAACTTCTAATATTTTGGGAGGAGTAATAATAGGCGATGGTCTATCTATTACTAATGCGGGAATATTATCTGTTACAGATAGTTGGACTTCTATTTTAAATACTTTATCTAATAAAGTGAATACAAATATCGATGATATCACCACATTAAAATCTTAGGTAGCTAACTTACAAAAAGCAGTGCAAGATTTATAGAATAAATTAAATTCTTCAACTGAGTAATTTTGTTATTTTGAATTTTATTTTTTTTAACATAATATAATATTATTAAACAATATACAATATGGCAATAGGAATTAATGATTTAAATGATGATTTAATGGATGATGTGTTGCTTCCTAATAATTAGGATACAGACAATGACAACCATCAAGATAATGATACTCCAGATAATGATAATAACAATAATGGAGATGACCATTAGGAAGATGAGGATGTAATCACTGCATTACTTAAAGAGTAGAATATTACTGATCGAGATAAGATTTAGTATGAAGATGAAAATGGCTAGATTCAAGAACTACCTTTTGATTCTCTCCCGTTAGAGGATTAGTTAAACATTTTAAAAGGAACTCGTGAAGATACTCATAATGATTCTGACGATCTTGACGAGGATGAGATACAACTAATCAATTATCTCCGTAATAATAATTTAACGACTTAGCAATATGCTGATTATATTGCTTAGGAAGCAGTTAAAAATTATCAATAGGAATAGCCAGTCTCTTATAAAGTAGATGAACTTTCTGATGATGATTTGTTCTTACTCGATTTAAAAAGTCGAGTTCCAGATGTTGATGATGAGACAGCCGCTGCTGCTCTAGATTCTGCTAAACAAAATGAAAGTTTGTTCTCTAAATAGGTAGAAGGCATTCGTTCAGAATACTAGCAAAAAGAGAAGGAATTAGCAGAACAAGAGTAGGCTCAAAAATAGGCTCAAGATTCTGAGCAACTTTAGTAGTTTCAAGAAGCTATTATTGGTTCCATAAATAACCTAGATTAGAGTAATGACTTTGCATTTAATTTATCAAATGCTGATAAGTAGGAGTTATATAATTTTATGTTTTAGTAGGATGCTACTGGTATGAGTTATCTTAATAGAGCAATTAACGACCCACAAACTCTTACTAAAATGTCTTGGTATGCTCTTCATGGAGACGAGGCTATTGATAATATGCGAAATTACTACGAACATTAGATGACAGAAATTCGCCGTACTTCTTATGCCAAGGGCTTAGAAGATGGCAAAAGTGGTAAAAAGACCGTAATATTCGGACCTAATGAAACAAGAAAGACTGGATTGGTCTCTAAGCCTAATAAATATAAAAATATTTACGATTTACAAGATTAATTAAATTATGTTAGTTGCAAATTTTACTACACAAGTCCCTACTATGGGTAATACCAGAACATATGAAGATTTTTATAAGTTCTTAGGTGTAAAACCTGCTCGTTTGGGAATTGTTGCAAACCTCTATCCTTAGAACACTGCTGAGTATTTAACTACCTCACTTAAAAATGTTATTTATAATAATACTAAGAGTGGTAACAAGTTCTAGCGTTTGAATTCATTAATGTATGAATACGAGATTCAAACTAATCAAATTAAACGTATTGAATTCGCTGCCGTACCTACAGAAGATGGTGCTAACGGCACAGAAATTACTTTTGCCTTTAAAGAAAACTACTATCAAAAGTATGATATCTTTATGATTGAAGAGTCTAGACAACAAGTTATTTGTATTACTAGACCATAGAGACGTGCTGATAGTTATTGGGAGATTCAAGGACGTTTAATTGATGATGATTATAGCTCAGTACTTGATAAGGATGCTTGTCAGGTTGGTATGTTGACAAGATTCCAAAGTAACTCAATGCCAGAAATGCATGAAGAAGGCTACTGCAAATATCAGAGCAATATCTCACGTTTCCGTGGATACATTACTCAGTTCCGTAACGATGAGACTTACTCAGCATTATATGCTGCTATGGAAGATACTTTTGTAAATATCTCTCAGGGTAAGGGTAATGGAGCTATGCAGGAGACTGTTTATAAGATGGACAAGAAGGAAAAAGTTCTGCTTGAAAACTTTATGTTCGTTAAAAATAACGGTATGTTATTTAATAAGAGTTCTGTAGATAAGAATGGAAAATCTACTATTCAGGACCCACAAACAGGTAGACCAATCTATATTGGTCCAGGATTGATTCCACAAATTGAAGCTTATGCTGATAAGTATGCTTATAATAAGATGACAGTAGATGTTCTTAACACTATTGTTACTACTATGGCATAGAAGGCTAATAATCCTAAGGGAAATAAGTGGATATTTGTTATGAATGAGAAAGCTGATGCAGACATTACCACAACTTTAGGAGAATATCTGCAGAGCTTCCATACCGATGGAACATTCTTGTATTCTATGAAAGCTAATGGTGAAGTAGAAGTTGGTGCTAAGGGTTATACTTCTTATAACTATCTTGGTAACACATTAGTCTTTACTGTTGATAGAGCTTTCTCTCGTGAATATGGTAATGAGAAAGGATTTATTGCTTGTATTGATTTAAGTCCAGATGATTCTACTGGTAAGCCAGGTGTAGCACAATTTACTTTCAAGAATGGTGAGTTCATTCAGAATAAAGTACTTGGTGTAGGTGGCGCAGATGGTTTATCTTCTGGAGAAGTTTCTAGTGCTATTGCTGCTAGTAAACTTATTGTTTGGGGTTATGGAGGTATTGGTGTATTTAACCCATATAAGTCCTTCATCGCTCGTGAAGTTTAATAATAAAGACGACGTTAGTTTTACTATAAGTATAGTAAACAACAATTACTAAGATAAAAGTAGGCAGTTATTCTGCCTACTTATATTTGTATTTGACAATAAGAATTAATATGACATAGGAATATAATGATGATATTGTAATTTTACGTAGTGTTTATAGTAAAGTAGGTTCTAATATTACTATAAATCCATGTAGAGATAAAAAGACAGGTTCTTTTCCTAACTGTGTAAGAAGAGTAGATGATAGAGGAAATATGATTCTATCAGAATCTGATAAAGAGAATTTAAGTGCTGGAAAGATTTATTTAGTAGCTGAAAATGCTAAAATTAAAATCTATGATGGCATTCAATTCAATCTTAAAAATATGAGAGAGGCAGCTTTATGGGAATGTATTAAAAATTGTTCATATATTGCTCCAGACCGTTATGCTAAAGATGCTAATGGTAACTATTTAATTGATGGCACCATGGGATGGAAAAATCCTCATCCACGTTATGGTTTAGCAGAGTACTATATTGAACATCCTGGACTTGATTCTGTACGTAGAGTTAAGAGAACAGAGACCTTATCTAAGGCATTAAAATATATTATTGATGATAGTAGAGAAGGTCAAATTACTAGAGCTAAGGTTCTTGGTAAGAAAATGGATAATGTGCCTAGTGCAGATATTACAGACTTCTTGATTCAGATTGCTATGAAGAATCCTGCTAAGATCATTGATCTTTACGAAGATGCTCGTTCTAAGTTGCGTATTCTCTTAATTGACGCTCGTGAAAAGAATGTTATTATTGTAAAGGATAATTTACTTTGCTATAATGATAATATTTTAGGTGCTACAGATGATTCAGCTATTAATTGGTTATCAAATCCTGATAATGCTAAATTGAAGGGATTAATTATGAGAGCCACCTACCCACAATTATATGTAAAAGCTGATGATACTATAACTCCTAAAAATACAGAAGATACTAAGAAAACTAAATAAAAAATTTAGTTATGACTGCAAGACAAATACTTGAATCTTGTTTAATTGAATTATCTAAATAGCACGCTCCTAGTATGCGTTTAGATGAGTTCAATTATTATATAAATAAAGCTGTTAATCAATACATAAATAAACGTTATAATATTTATGATATCAATTAGCAAACTACTGATGATTTAAGAGTGTTAAAAGCTACGGCAGTTCTTACTCCTAAAGCTTCTGATATATATACTACAGCAGGTATTACTGAAGTTCAAAGTGATGCTTTATATTCAAATGCTAAAAATCCTTATGGGGCAGTATTTGAAATAAATCTTCCTGATGATTATCTTCATATGCTTAATTGCATTTGTATATATACTTTAAAGAAGTAGCACAAGTGTTGGGATGCTAATTCTGATGTAGCTTTTGCTGCTAAAAGACTTACTTCTGATAGTTGGTCTACAATTATGAATGATTTTTATAATAGACCCCTTCCTTGGAGACCTTATTATTACATTCATAATGTAAATACTTCTGATAAACTTCCTACGAATCCTTATACAGCTTCTGAAGATAAAGGACTAGGTACTGGAACAGACGGTTCTAAGAAATAGGATTCAACTGAGGGAGTAGCTAACTTTGCTAGAACTATTAAAATTGGAACTGCTGATTAGTCAGTAGTAGAGAAAAATGCACCATTTAGATATGGCAATAGTTCTACTGTTAGATGCGAAATTAGATATGGTCATGATACTTCAGTGTTTGCATTAACAAAAGTAGCGGTTGATTATATTAAAGCTCCATAGTTTATTAGATTAACACAAGAACAAATGGATTTAACAGAGGATACTTCACAGATTATGGAGTTTCCAGATTATGTATGTCAAGAGATAGTAAACGAGCTGGTACATTTAGTTATGGAACACGATGGTGATCCTAGATTACAATCAAATATACCTATGTCACAATCTATTGCTTAGCCAGCTCAACAATAGGAATAGCCTCAATAGGCTCGTAGACAATAATTAAATTAATTAAATTATGTTTTAGTTTACAACAACTACTGTAATTAATAGTACTAAGGATTATACAAATCCAAGTGTGGACCTTTTTAAAGGAGACTCTAAATACTTTGATGTAAAGAGAGTAAATAGATTTAAGGTAAAGAATATTCGTTCTGTCTATAAACAAGATCCAGTAGCTTAGTCTAATGCTAAAGCTACTATTGATATGTCTAAAATAAGTACTGTACTTACTACTAGTAAAGCTACAAAGGGTACTTTTAGAGTAGAAATTTATGTACATTTAGCACAAAGTAATAATAACCCATTGTATTCTAATACTTGGGTTGTTAAAGGTCGTCCTTGGACTTTCGAGTTCTCAGCAACCTCTACTGAAGAAGCTGGAGACATTGTAGATAAGGTAATCAAAATGATTAATAAGTTTAAGCTGTTCACAATGGACACTGAGCAACTTAAAGCTACTAAAGATACTAAAGATACTAATAAGTTAGTGTTAACAGCTCAGGATCCTTATCAGATTTTCTCTAAAGTAGAGCTCCAGTATTTTGATCCTAATATTGGTACTACTACAGGATGCTGCACCCCTAGAGGTGAGTATGCTCCAGTTGAAAACTATGGAGTAACTGGTGTAACTACTATTACTCCTGGTAATGAAGGCTTTGGAACATTCGAGTGGATTATGCGTAATCTCAGACTTCCAACTGCTGAACAAACCAGATGGAATGCTCTTTATCAGGATGATAGACCTATGGTAGGTGCCACCTATACTCAATATACATTAGAGTATTGTGAGAATAGAGGTATTCTCGGTGGAGACGCTGTTGGTGAGGAAACTAAGAGTGTTACTACTCATGTATTCTTCGTAAACCAAACTGTTAAAGCCCAGTTTGAAACAGCTCTTACAGCAGCTGGTATTAAGACCCTGACTCCTAAAACTTAGGCTGCTGAAACAGATGCTGAAGTAAAGGCTAATCAAGTAGCATCTGATTTAGCAGCATTTAAGGCAGAAGTAGAAAAAACTTATGCTAAAAAGAATGAAAAGTGATTTTAACTAATTAAATAAGAGGCGAAGGCAGTATTGCCTCCGCCTTTTTTATTATATATGATACTAGACAAACTAGCCTCAGCTATTAGGAATGATGTTGTAGGTGGTCTTAGAGGATATCATACTAATATGTCAATGTCTTTAGAACAAATTAAAGATGACATAATAGATATGAGACTTTAGGTAATAAAAGAATATAGTTTAAAAGGAATATTACCTTATAAAGATTTACTTACTGAAATAAATTGCATTCCTGTAGATTGTAAAAATATAGAGAATTGTAGATGTAAAAAGGAATTTGGGACTCCTACTATGCATTTTGAAATACCTTAGTTATTAAATGATTACGGAGAATAGTCTATATAGTATATAGGTTCCACAGATAAATAGTTACCATTTCTGTGGTATACTTCTCTACCTTCATTTACTTACAGTAAATATAAAAGACGTAAAGTTACTAAACCTATGGTTTTTATAGACACTACCCCAAATGAGAATGGTATGTATGATTGTTGGGTATTTAATGCGCCATTATTAAAAGAAGTTTCTGTTATAGCTATATTTAAAGATCCTAGACAACTTGAAAGATATAGTTGCTGTTCTTCTGAAACATTAGAAGATGATAATTTTAATTTTATTAATAATGAAATTAAATAGAGATTAACAAAATTAAAATTATACTATTATAGACAAGTTGCCCCACCAAATTTACCAAATAATCAAGAATATGCAGCTGGTTGATTTTCATTATCCATTAGTTCTTTTACAATAGATGTATGGCATAGAGTTAACTGAAGAAGACTACGAAGAGTTAGCTTTAGTATGTTTTGAAACTATTGGAAATAAAAGAACTAGAGTTTATAAATATATAGGAAATATAGATTGTAATAACACTTTACCTCTTCCTTGTAATTGTTATGAAGATGATATTGAGGCAGTATTATTCCCAGGAGAAGATTGGAATAGAACTACTAATAAACATTCTTTTGGGGATTTAAATTCTCATTGGACTGAAGAATATATTGAAGCTTTTAAACATAATACTAATATATTATATGGGCATGGACATTTTGCTAAATTTTAGTATTGGGATCATGCCTTACATTTTGAAGATGCCGCAGGAATGCCTGTGTTAGTAATATACCATGGAGAAATATTGGATGATAATGGACTTCCTGAATTAACTAATGATGAAGCAATAGCAATAGCTGACTATTGTGCATATTGGACATTATTTAAGCGTTCTATAAGTACTAATAATCCTAGTATAATGCAAATGGCTTAGTAGATAGAACTTAAATTAAATAAACATCTAGATGCTGCAAGAGTTCCTAGTCATATTAATCAAAATGAAATGAATGAGATATTAGATGCGAAAACTAGTTGGCATCGACATAGTTATAACAAATCAACTAAAAGACAATGAATTATGCTCTAGGTTATGCTTTTACTTTAAGAGATTTATATACTAAATTTCCGTTTTAGAAATTAAAATTTAATGGATGTTCTTTTGAAAATATATTTAAAACAGCTGACATGTGTATTATATGTTCTAGAATATTATGTTATTGTGTATAGTTAGTAATAACTGATATTATAAGAAACAACACTACATTTGTGCTACCTACTGGAAAAAAGTATGCTGAAATATATGTAAGAAGGACTTCTCAAGAAGAATTTAAATGTAGAAGATAGAAAGGTGGAGATTAGGATATTGATTTCTTAGAAACTAATTTTACTACTTATAAATTATCTTTTAGATGGATGGGAAAATATTTAATGAGATCTAAACCTTGTTATATAGGAACTTCTTTAAGAAATGAATTTATAAATAACATAAATAATGGTGTAAAATACTGTTAATGCAAGTAAAGACTTTAGATGATTATTATGAATAGGTTTATGCTAAATTTCCTTTCATTCCTCATTCTGATATATAGAGGATATTGAAATATGGATGGAGATATATTTATATAATTAATAGTAGAGGAGGAGATATATTAATTAATCGTCATGATTTTTGGTTTTATATGGGTAAAATAAGCTCCAATCCTCTACAACATTTTTATAAATATTATAAGAAATTAGCATTTAAGATAAGAATGTTAAGTATCTGGAATAAGAAGAAATATGATGGTTATTATTATTTCGGTATAACCAAATAGTAGTATGATAAAATAGAATAGTCTAAAAACTCTAGAGGAAGACCTAAGACTAAATTTAATTATGGAAATGTAATACTTTATAAATATTTTGAGGAATGCAAAGTAGCACAACCTTCTAAATCCTATTTTTATAAAATTCCTTACCCTTTAGATGTTGGTAGTACTAGATACAGAGCTAACTTTATAAGTAAAGATGCTACACTGATATATCAAAGAAATCCTTTAAAATTTGAAGATTTATCAGTTACTAATACTAAATATGAATTTATAAATGCAAGCACAAAATACATTCAACGAAGGGATGGTATTAGATAATCATCCATTAATGACTCCTAATACGGTGTTAACAGATGCTTTAAATGCTACTTTAGTTACTATGAATGGTAATGAAATGGTGTTACAAAATGATATGGGTAATGCTAAAGTAGAAAATGCTAAATTACCTCCAGGGTATATTCCTATTGGAATGAAAGAATATGGGGGAATTATTTATATAGCTTGTTATAATCCTTTAACAAATAAAGGTTAGATAGGTTGTTTTCCATCTCCTTAGAGATAGAAAACTGCCACACAAATATCAGAAATAACTCCAACTTTTAAGTTCCCGGATGTTACTTATATAAAAGAAGAGAATGGTGAAGAATGGTATAAAATTAATAGTCTTTTAACTAAATGTGAAATATTTCCTAAAGGAACTATTATTAGATCTGGGGATAAGTTCTCTGTAGGACTACCTATATCTGGTATGTTTAATACTAATAATATTGACTATACTGGAGAAAATTATATATCTAACTATAATAATGTAGAAAATGGACTAGTAAAAACTCCAATGAATAGAATGTATACTTTTGGAGTGGCTACTCTAGATAATAACGGACAATTACGTGATATTACTAACCAATTAAAACGTTATAAAGGAGGACAATAGATTTAGTTTTCTAATATTGATTCTGATTTATATAAATTTAATTGCGGATATTGGCAGAATGAAATGTCTACAAATGATAAAGATGGATTAATATCTTCTGAATTAATGGATTAGACAAGTATTTAGAGTAAATTAAATACTTATAATAGTAAATTATTTGGTAGACTATTTCTATATGCTAAATATAATACAGTATAGAGTATTGAAGTTAGTGTAGTTGGCTATAAAAAATTAGATGATAACAACACTATCAATAATCCCATATACACAGGATATACAGATAGTGATTATTCTGACATTAAATTACCTTTAATATAGAATTAGAAATATCTATAGATAGATTCTAAGATATTATTATTAATTTATGTAAATTATAAATATAATTGCCCTGATGGGTCTAAAGCTTTAAATTCTAAAAATTTAGTAGAACCTTTAGAAGGTTATGAATATTATTTTGATAAAAATGATCAAAGTATTATTAGAGGCATTTAGTTTATTATAAATAAAAATTCAATTTATAATTTACCATTTGCAATTCCTGACGACCATAATAAAAATTATAATTTGGGATATGGATATCCTTTATATGATAAAATTACTAACATTTATTCATTTTCACAAGTATATGCTTTACCATTAAATACTACTGATAAAGTTTCTTGGGAGGCTTATCCAATAACTTATTTTTATGATAATGGTCTAAAATCTGGAGAAATCCCTGATGAAAATACTTCTGGAGAATTAAATCCAGATAACATAAATTCAGGAAAAATGGAATTAAATGCCTGGAGATATTATATAAATAATGATAGAGTATTATTAACTTGGGGATTTGAATCTTATCCTAGAGAAAATGATACTATTTCCGAAGTTTCATTTTCTTTTTATGATGTAGCTTATAACACTTTAAAATGGAAATTCTTTACTAAAGAAAGAATAAGTTATAACGGAGAATTTAATGAGAATTTTGATATTTCTAATTTTATTAGTAATAGTTCTAATTATAATAATTCTGTTATACCTAATAAATTATTTTATGTAGATATTTCTTGGAAATATAACTCTCAAGAAAGACATACTTATAGATGGATGCTTATAACTGGATTATATAATCCATCATATTATGGAAATTCTGAATATCCAACAATTAAAGATTATAACTCCTTCTTAGACTGCTATTATGTATTAAATAATAAAAATTATATATATAGCACTGAAATTTAGTCTGAATATTTGCAAGTATGTACTGAAACTAATACTAGTGTAGTTAATGAACAAAATACTCCTATTACTGCTGAATTGATATCTGATAAAAAGGATTATAAAGGCTGGACAGAAGCTAAAAAAGAGGATGATATAAAAGACAAATTAAGAATACCTAGTGATTATTTTAATTATAATATATCTTATAGTTTTAGTAACACTCAAATAAGTAATATTCCAGAACTAGTTTAGACAGGTACTAGAATATATACTGAAACTGATGATAAGGTCCATTAGCTAACTTAGGGTTATAATTTTGATAAAACTTCGGTAAAAGCTAATATTGACTATCTAACAAATTAGAATTATCCTATTAATATAATTGTAGAATCTAGTATGTTAGATACAAATTCAACATAGGTTAATATAAAATCAGATACTATAACCATTGATTATAGTGAAACTAAATCATCTATAAATTCTAATATAATTACTTCTTCATTTACTGGAAAAGCTGAGACAACTTATAAAGCTAAACTAGGAAAATCTAAAATAACTAAGTTATCCCCATTGAGTCAGCATAAAAATTTTTAGGATTTATTAATTCCAGATGATCAATATCATATATCAAATTCTTATTCTATACATGGCGAATCTGAGACTACAGGTTATGATAATTCTGCCGTAATAATTAGATAGATTAAAACATATGATTCTATTAATACTTCAGAATCAGTTGGAGAACCTACAGAATTAGTTTGGGGATAGGGTAAACACGACGATAGTGATATTTCAACTATTTGCAATTGGTTATAGTATAAATGGTTTGGAAAAACTAAAAACACTGGTGGAGCAAAATTGCCTGATACTATTATAAATACTTTAGATTATAGTAATAGAAATGTTATAGCTATATGTGGTTTAGATTATAAATATAATTCTAAATGGTAGGGATCTAATGGTTAGTATTTAAAAAAATTAAAATCTAAAGATGGATACTACATACCTGAAACTAAATCACCAGGAGTTTATCCATATAGTCCAGTACTTCTTGTAAAAGATATTACATAGGGATATGCTTTAATTAATTTATTTGGAACTGTTGGATCTTATACTGATTCAAGTGGTGATGTATCTTCTAATAAATAGAGTTATAAAGATTGTACTAATAATAATCTGAAAATAATTTTTACAGCTTTAAATAATTATTTCACATCTTTAGATGACGAATCTACAATATTTATTCCTAACAAAGATATTAAAAGTAGTGGAGCAATAACAGCTTCTATCACTGTAAATTTATCTTTAAAATTTAATGAAAATTCTATTGATGCCAATTTTAATAAATATATATAGGATACATTTAAAGATGATAAATTGTCAGCTCTAATTAAAACAAATATTTTTGTAAAAGATAATAGTATTATGGAAATACCTATTATAGAAATACCTGACATAAAATAGGATATTTTAGATTTACAAGAGAATGCTTCAGTATGTATAATAAATGGAGACTAGATATATACTCAGACATCTTCAGGACAATCTCTTATATCTGGAAAGGTTTATAGATTAGATGCGGGTAAAATTTATCAAGACTCTAATTTTGTTATAAAAGATGATTAGATTTATGCTAATGGTATTTCTAATAATTTACCTAAATCTATATATGGATATTGTTCTCGTATAAATGATAATGAGACTGCAACTTTTACATTTGAGGGAATTCCATATATTAATCTTATTAATACTCCAGATAATTCTCAAAAATTAGTATAATGGATATTACTATTAAACCTTTTTTATATCAATTAAGTAACAAAGGTTATATGGCATGGGAATATAACCCATTTCATAACTTTAGAATCACTGATACTAAAACTTCTACTAATAATAAAGTATTAATATATAATATAAAAAACCAATTTAACGTTAGTATTAATACATTAAAATTTAAATTAGTAAGAGCTAGTAATCAAATAGTTTATGATTTAAACTTTCATACTAAGGAAGATTTAAAATGTTAGAGTATGTCGGATACTTCCTTAATGCATACGATAGAATCTGTCCCATGTATGAAATATACCTATTGTTATTTAGATAATACAGGAAATATAAATGAATAGATATATATTACTGAAGAAGTATTTTTTAATATAGATACTTGCTAGTATTCATTTCCTAATAGATATATTTTTAATTCTGATTCTTATATACAATCAGATGCTTCTTAGATATTACCTACTGATGTTAATTCTATAAGTGATTTATATAATTGTAAGTTTAATATAAATAAACAACATAAAGTAGATTCTAGTATTTTATATACTTAGATAGATTCTGAGGAATCTAATAATATAGAAGCTGGAAGTATTGTAGATTTAGATACCTCTTTATTAAATTTTGACTTAGAACATCCAGTCACTATGGATATATAGCCATCTTATGATGGCACTGTTAACATCATTTTTAATGATAATAAAAATGTTCCAAGGTTAATTAATTCTAGATTTTCTACTACAGAATTAAATACTTATGAATTAGTTGATAGAATTGGAGATAATGATACTAATATTTATGATTAGGATTCCTTTGATTTAGACTCTTCTTTATATAAACGAATAAATAGCATTCCTACAGTTAAGTTTATAGGAGTAAATTCTTCCGGGTAGTTAAAAGTAGGGAATTATAATTTTTATTTTAAATATTCTGATGCGGATGGTAATGAGACAGACTTTGTTGCTGATTCCGGGGTAGTGGCAATATTTAAAGGTAATGATTGTGATCCATTCTCTATTGATGGAGGAATTAGTGATGAAAATGCTTTTAAAGCAGTATCATTTTAGTTAAATAATATAGATTATAGTTATAACTATATAACAGTTTATTATACTAGAAATACTGGTGATAGTTATCAAACTAGAAGCACTAAAGCTTATAAAATAAATGATAAGTATATAGTTAAACATTAGATTTGTACTATTAATGTAACTGGTTTAGAAGATTCTACTGAAATACCTATTTCAGAAATTAATAATTAGTTTTTCTAGGCTAATAAAGCTAAAACTAGTGCTCAATGTCAAAATAGATTATTTTTAGGTAATATATCTAAGCCTGATATTCCGTATAAAGATTTGACAGATTTAAGTCTACGAATGCTTCCTACTTTAGAGAAACAAGACTCTAAAAATATAATAGGGTAGGTAGATTATAATTATTAGGATGATAGTAGTATCACAAATAGTTACGAATATTATAATACTAAAAATATATATTATAATGTTGGGTATTGGGATAGTGAAATATATAGACTTGGAGTAGTGTATATAATGTCAGATAATTCTTTATCAGAAGTATTTAACGTTAGAGGAGGTAATAATATTTATGATATTAACAGCTATACTACTGAAAATAACCCAGAAATAAATCCTGAAAATTTATATGACGATACTGGACAAAGATAGTATATAACTATTGATGAAGATACAAATTGTATACATGGAGGAAAGGACTTAGAAAATGCTAAAGGAGTCGTAAAATTCAAATCTACAAATGAAAATAATACTGATGAATATTTATATTTTATAAAAATTTTGGTGCCTACAGTAGTACTTAAATATTTAAAAGATACTTATGATATTAAGGGGTTATTTTTTGTAAGATAGAAAAGAAATCCAACATTATTAGCTTAGGCTTTTACTATGCCTTATGATTAGGAAGCTCAATGTCCTGCTATTAAATCTGAAAATGTTTATATAGAATCTTTTCTAAATTAGCAAACACCTCAACTTTCTAAACCTTCAAATTTAATAAAATTTTTAAAGAGAACTATAGATAATAATTATTCTCGAAAATTATCTAATGAATACGATAAACATTTATGCTTAATTAATAATTATAATCAATCTTCTAATATATTGACTGCTATATGTCCAGAATTTATGTTAAATTAGTCTAGATTTAACTCATTATTTACTGGAACTAATTATATAATAAAAGGTGATAATCACTCTTATGAAGATTTATAGTGGAAGACTACTAATCATAGATTATATTATCCTGATATTGTATCTAATAAGCAAAAGTCCTTAAAAATTTCTGCTAAAATTATATCTGTAACTGATGATGTACCTTCAGTAGCTATAGATGAAACTATTTTTAGAAGTAAATTAGGAGATGCTGAAGAAGCATATTAGTTTAGATATATTGAATCTAATAAAAAATCTGATAGTAATGCTACAAATCTAGTAAGAGGAATTTATTCTCCATATATAGGAATAAAATCTAATGGAAATATTTTATATAATTCAATAATAAATATTTATATTCCTGGATATTCAGAATCTTAGATGACTAATTATTTTGCTATACGTTATGATGATAATACTGCATATTATTCTATAGGAGATAGAATTGATATAAATACTGCTATACATGATTGGAAATACTCAGATAGTAATAAGTCTTATTAGTATACTACTTTGGCTAGGGGAGATTGCTATTTATGTACTTTTACTCATAGACTAAATCGTAATTTTGCAGATTCTTCTAATCCTTATAATGATGAGATATTAGATGAAGATACTTGGAGAAATAATTATGATGCTAATAATTCTGAAAAGTTATAGAAAATAAATAGAGGAGATGTAAATGCTGTATAGTTAGGTAGTTGGATTACTTTTAAATTAAGAAGTTCTACTAACTTATCAATACGTTCTATTGATGAGAGTAATATTAATGAGAAAGGTATATTTGGTAGACCTAGAGCTTGGTATCCATATTAGTAGGATTTAATTTCAGGCAATAATAAAATACCAGAATCTTATTTATATAATGATGGTTTAAGAAGCACTTTAAATGAGAAATATTATTTTAATGTTCCTGAAGTACCATATATAAAAAATATTTATTAGAATCGTATTATATATTCTGATATATCTATAAATGACGCTTATAGAAATGGTTATAGAGTATTTAAATCTACTAACTATGTAGATTATACTAAAGAATATGGTTCTATTATAAAATTAGTACCTATGGGATCTAGTCTCATATGTGTATTTGAGCATGGTGTAGTACTTTTACCAGTAAATGAGCGAATACAAACTGGTGAAGGAGATGGCGGGGCAATTTTTATTAATACTAAAAATGTTCTTCCTGAAAATCCGTAGGTAGTACTTTCAGATATGATAGGTTCTTAGTGGGCTGAGAGCGTCGTGAAGACTCCATATGCAGTATATGGGGTAGATACTGTAGCTAAGAAAATTTGGAGGACTGACGGAAAGAATTTAGAAACAATTTCTGATTTTAAAGTAAACAAATTTTTAGTAGATAATTTATCATTATCTGAACGAGAAACAACTCCTATTGTAGGAATTAGGAATGTAAAGACTCATTATAATGCTAATAAAAATGATATAATGTTTACCTTCTATGATTAGAAATATGGATTTGAAGATAAAGCTTGGAATTTATGTTATAATGAAATTACAAAATCATTTGTAACATTTTATTCATGGCTACCATCTTATTCTGCTAATATAGATAATATTTTCTTTACCTTTGATAGAAGTGTATCTAAATATATAGCAAAATTAGGATTAAATGATATGATGAGTAATAGCAAGAGTGGTTTAATTGTTAGTGCTAACATCTTACCAGTTAATTCTTTAGGAAAAAATATGAATGTAATAATATCTATAAAAGGTATATACGATAGATATATACCAGAAAATATAGGTTAGACAAAAGTTACCTTAGAAATTTTACCTGGACTAAATCATTCTGAGAAATATGTGCAGTTTTAGTATTTTACTCAAGAAGGAGGCTCTACAGTAAGTAAATCATCTATGGTATTACCAAATATAAATATTGATTCTAGTGGTAATATTGAAGAAGGAAAAGCTTATATAGAAGTTAAAATAGCTAGTATAATAGAAGAATGGGATAAACGATAGTCAGAGGAAGAAAAAAATAATATATCGGCAGATAAACGAGAATATTTAGTTCCTTAGGATATTTCTTAGGCTGGATTAAGTAGCTATTATAAAATACATAAAATCTTAAACGATAAATTATTAGCTATTAATATAAGAGCTACTTTAGGTACTGAAGATTCAGGTTCTGCAAGTACTTTTAATAAAACTACTTTAATTAATAGTGGCTATTATGATTTTACTTTGTATTTTACATTCTCAGAGTTTTTCTATAATAAATAGAATACAGAAGTTACTAAAAAACTTCCAGCATTTTTAACTAATTTTTGGAAACATGGATAGGCTGGCATAATTGATACTCAAGAACATATAAAACCTTGTTATTGGTATAATAAACAACACCCATTTGAATTTGAATTTGTTGTAAAAGATAATTCTGTAAAATAGAAAATTTGGGATAACTTACAAATTATATCTAATAAAGCTGAACCTGAATCTTTTCATTTTGAAATTAATGGAGACAGCTATGAGTTTAGTAAAGATAAACCTAATATGTGGTATAGATAGGAATTAACTAAAAATACTTACCAAAAACTAGGTTCAGATATTACTTATGATCATTTATATAATGATTCTAAAAGAGGGGTAACTCCTTAGTAGTATCCTAAATCTACTATATTCCCATTATATTATAATAGATTAGATTCTGTTAATGAAATAGAAGATTATTATCATTCTATGCGTTCTCCTTCAGATAGGGATTATTCTAGACTTTCAGGTTCTGAAGTAATTAGATATGAGGATTTAAATTAGTATAATATTGCTACTCATGTTAAGAATTTACCTATTCCTAAACATGGAATAATAAAAGGTAATTCTTATTATTAGGAGGATGAGTGGTATATTTAGATACCTTCTATTAATATTGCTCAAAAGAATGAGGCTATTTGGAAAGATGGTAAACCACCTATTGTATTAAATTGGATTCCTAATGATTTAGATAAGACTGAAATTAGTGATGAAGATTTACCTAATACTTATAACTTAGGAAATGTAGATACTACAGGATGGACTTATCGTTAGTAGATTCCTATGAAAGATAAATATATAAAAATAAAGGTAAGATATACAGGAAATGACTTAGCTATCATTACTGGAATATTAACAACATATAGACTAAGTTATGTATAAAAAAATTAAAAAATTTGAATTAGGGGGAGGCACTGGATAGTCTCTCCCTAATCCTACTTCTTCTTTTAGTCCTAATATTGCTTCTATTACAGCATAGTAGAATTTATAGTTTAGTACTCCTGATTTAGCAACTATTGGTTCTAATGCTTTTTCTTATTAGAATAATAGTTTAACTGGTTATAGTACTACTCCACAAACTATAACATCTGAATCTGGATTCACTAGACCTGATATGACCAAAATGAATTTCCAATAGATGGAGGCTTCCACAACCCCATCGTTTGGATAGAAATTAGGGGCTAATATACAGAATTATGCAGCTTCCTATGCTATTAATAAATTAGGAAATTCTATTGGCTTAGAAAGTTCTATTAATGGACTAACCAGTGGACTTACTAATTCTAATGGAGTTGCTACTAGAATGATTGGTGGTGCAGCTAATTCTGCTTTAAAAAATGTTGCTGTAGGAGCAATTGCAGGTGCTGCAAAAGCTGCTGGTAAATCTTTAACTACGGCAGCTATAGGCTCAGGGTTAAAAGCTGGAGCTAAAGGAGCTTTATCTTCTATGGGAAGTGCTTCTGGTATTGCGGGATTAGCTAATGCTGGTATTTAGGTTGCATTTGGTAATTAGAGAAAAGCAGGTTGGGAAAATGCAGTAAATACGGTAGGAGGTATGGCTTCTATGATTCCTGGAGTAGGATGGGGATTAGGTGCAGGTTTAGCTGCCTTTAATCTTATCGGAGGTCTTACAGGAAAGAAAACTATAGCTGCTACTGGTAAAGATTGGCAATCTAGACAAGCTCAAAGTTCTGTAGCAGGAGGTTATGGTGGAGCAATGGAAGATATTGCAGACGCTGAATCTAGAGAAGGTTCTTACAGCGGATGGAACTCAGGTGCTAGAAGAAGAGCTAATAGACTTATTGCAAAAACTAATGATTGGAAAGATACCATGTGGGATTGGGCTCAAAGGAATGATTTAAATGATATTAGAAGTAATCAAATGAATTCTATTAATAATAATTAGTACTAGACTGATATAAGTGGAGGTTATGATTTATCTAATTCAGGCAGAATGTTAATTGGTAAAGAAGGAGCTAAATTATTTGATTCTTATAAATCTATAAGAGAATATACTAAAAGAATAAAGTCAGCAAAACAAGGTTCTAAATTAGTAAAAGAAGAACCTAAGGTAGAAGAACCTATTATAGATAAAGAATTAGAAAGATATTATGATGACCCATTGTTTTCTACCAAATCTAAATATAATGATGATTTTCATTAGGGAGGAAGTTGGTCTGAAGATGGTAAAACATTTACTCCTTCTGAATTTTCTTTATTTAATTTCACACAGGAATAGATTGCTGAAGCATTATCTAAAGAATTTCCAGAAGCTTCTTTAAATATTACTGATGAGGTAAGAGCCTTTAAAGAAGGAGGGAAAGTTAATTCTAGAGATATGAATGTTATTCCTGAAGGAGCTTTACATGCTAGATTAAATCATATGGATAATGAAGATTTTACTAAAAAGGGTATTCCAGTTGTTGCTAAAGACGGTGATAAACTAGAATAGACCGCAGAGATAGAAAGAAACGAGATAATTTTTAATTTATCAGTGACTAATAAACTAGAAGAACTAATGAAAGATGGTTCTGCAAAAGCTGCATTAGAAGCAGGTAAATTATTAGCTGAAGAAATTCTTCATAATACTATAGATAACACTGGACTAATAAAGGAGGTAGAATAATGGCAGAAATAAATGATAAAGAGTCTAACTTAGTAGATATTACTATAGGAGATAAAAAATATAAAGTAGAAATTGCTGATACTCCTGAAAAATAGGAAAAAGGTTTAATGGGTCGAGAATCTTTACCTAAAGATTAGGGAATGTTATTTATATATGATGAACCTCAAGACTTATCTTATTGGATGAAGGATACTCTTATTTCATTAGATATAATTTTTATAGATGATGATATGGAAGTAGTATCAGTTAAATAGGGGCAGCCAATGTCCGAAGAGCCTATTACTGAAAATGACGTTCAATATGTTCTTGAAGTAAATAGTAATTCAGGTATTGAAGAAGGAGATTAGTTAGTAATAGAAGATTCTGATGATAGTGAATATTCTATGCATGTTCTTTTCCCTGACGGATCCACTCAAATGAATTTAAAAGGAGGAGAACGTATTGTGAGTAGGAGAGAAACTAAGATTCTTATAAAGAAGGCTAAAAAAGCAGAAGCATCTAAGACTGATGGAGCCTATCGAGCACTTGGTCGATACATCTTTAAAGTTTTAAAACGCCAAAATTCTAGAGAACCTGAATATGTGGATAGCCCAAAAGATAAAGATAACACTGATGAATAATTTAACGTTATAATTATATAATAATAGTTTTAGTTATTATTATTTTGTACGAATAAAACTGTGTATATAATTATAAAAATGAAGTTTAATCAATAATTAATTATGGAATATAAGTTTATTAAAAAGTTTTAGGAAGGTGGAGCAATGCCTCCACAAGGTGCACCTCAGGGTGCAGAACAAGGTGCTCCAGAGGAATAGGGTGCTGGTGCAGAACAAGATCCAATGGCTATGTTGTTGCAAGCAGCAGCTTAGGCTTTGTAGAATCAAGATTGTAATATGGCTATGCAAGTGTGTCAGGCTTTGGTACAGATGGCTCAACAAGGTCAAGGTGGTGCTCCAGAAGAAGCAGGTCAGCCAGTATACCGTAAGGGAGGAAGACTTGTACGCAGAATTAAGAAATAATTTAATGTAAAAAATTAATAGGGGAGCATCTTTTGGTGTTCCCCTTTTTTAATTTATGGCAGAAAAGAATATAAAAATTTCGGGAATAGGTGATGTAACTCGTGCAGATTTTGTTAGAGCAATTACTGACCCAGATAAATTTAAAGAATTTGCTGATTAGTAGGGATGGGGTAATAAACGTCGTTAGTTAGCTTGGAATTCTTTACATAACTATGCTCAAGGAGTATAGAATGGTGAAATAAATGAGATAAATGATATGCACTAGATAGTTGATGATACTGGTGCTAGAACTAACAAACAAGAAAAATATAATTGGATAGGAAGTAAGTTTGATGCTAATGGAGCAACTGCTGCTTTTATGAATTAGATAGCTAAAGGTATGTAGACTGCTACTAAACCTGCTGATAAGTCTTTAAAGAGTATACCTAGTATTACTTCATATCTAAATCAACAGTGGTTTGGTAGTAGTAATCCTGATTGGGAATTATTTTAGAAAAATGATACTTTGACAAATGGGGTATATGGTATCGCCAACAGAAGTGCTAAAATAAAAGAAGGATTAACTAAGTATAAAAATGAATTAACTACTAATGGTGCTTAGTATAATTGGGATGGAGTTGATAAAGATGCTCTTTATAAAAACTTGGATGCTGCTATTAGCTCTCCTAATGTAGCTTCTTATGCTCCATTAGGTATTACTTCTGATTATATTAATAATGCTTTAGCTACTAAAGATTTAAGTACTACAGTTTCTGATACTGACAGTACTTAGACATAGACCACAGAAAATGATCCTACTAAAGGATTTTCAGAGGAAGAATTAGCTCGATATAATACTATGACTCCTGAATAGTAGCAACAATATTTAACTTAGAGAAATGCTGCTATTAATTTAAATAATGAGAAATTTTTAGCTCAAAATTAGGCAGATATAGATAGAGCTAATAAAGAAAAAGAAGATACTGCATTTAAGAATTGGTTAGTAGCTAATGGTTATTATTCTCCAAAGGCTTAGGCTTCTTCTTATGTTCCTTTTAGATTAGCATAGTCTTCTATGGTAGATTCTAAAGGAAAAAGATTAGAAAGCCCAGCTATTAAAAACGCAAAGAAATATGATGAAGCTAATAAAATAAATAAATTTGGTGACCAAGAATGGGATAATTTTATACATGGAGATTTAACTTCTGATATTCATAAAACATATGATTTAAAGAACGCTGATAGACCTACTACTAAGGGCACTGTTGCTATAAAATCTAAATTAGACTGGATCAACTATAATTACAAATGGTTATTAGATACAGGAAAATTAAATAATATAGGCGATGATGTATCAGATTATGTGCACGCCCCTAAAGGCACTGTATGGAGATTGAAGAACTCTAAAAGAAACTCTGATGGTACTTATATGTATATGCGTAAAAGAGGTAATAACTTAGAGTTTTACAGAAGTAAATCTTGGAGTGATTTACGAAATAATGAATATAAGAAATATATAAGTAAACATTAGTGGGGAGGTATCTTTGGTAATTAGGCAAAATTAAGAGAACAATACTCAAAAGATTTAAAAGCTCGTTAGGATGCTATTAAAAAATAGAAAGATTTACAAGCTAATAGTGTAGAAAGAACTCCATTACGAGGGTAGAGAGACCCTAATAAAATAAAAGCGGGATAGAGAGAATTAGGAAACTTAGACTAGCTAACTGGTACTGACAAACTTCAGATTGCGGGTATTTTTGCTGATATAGGTTCTACTGTGTCTTCATTCGCTGGTCCTGCTGGAAATTTAATAGGTGCAGGAGCAGGGGTTGTAGGAACTGGTTTTCATGCTGCTGCAGATTTTAACGATCCATCGGTTAGTAAGGCAGAAGCATTTACTAATTTAGGAGCTAATTTATTATTTGATGCAGCAGGAGTTGTTCCTATCTTGGGCTCTTATGGTAAATTAGCTAAATTAGGTAGAGTAGGAAGAGCATTACAAAATAATGCCAGATTATATAAAATAGTTCTTGGTGCCGTAACTGCTCCAGGAGTAATACAAGCTGCTCCAAATGCTGCTACCGCTGTTAAAAAGTTAGTAACTAAACCAACTACTATTACAGCAGATGAGTTGCGAGATTTATCTACTGCGGTTTCTATAGCTACTGGGATGATTAAAGTAGCGCCTAATCATGATAAAATAAGAACTACTAATCCTAATTATGGGAAGGATGTAACAGTACATACTAATAAAGGTAAATAGACTATTTCTGCTAAAGATTATGAATCTATAATGGATAAAACTAAAAACCCTACTATGAGAGCTAGAAATGAGGCTCTAGCAGCTACTACTAAAGTAGATGGTATTTAGTTTGATAATGGAATATTTCATAATTATGCTCCATTTGCAAGAGGTTCTTTTTGGGAAGGTGCTTATGGTAATTTTTTCGGTACAAAATTTATAAGTAGGCTCAATAATGCTTCAGATCCAGAAACTAAATATATATTTAGACCTGCTAAATCTTTGAAACATTAGAATTAGCCAACTATTACAAATAATCCTGAAAAACCTTTATAGACTCATAATATAACTCCTGAATAGCAAAAGAGGGACATTGAATTATTAAGAAAGAGATTTATGTCAGACAAACCTCTTCCTATTGATAATGCTACTAGAAAAGCTTATGAGCATTATAGAAAGAGACCTATGACTGATTAGGAAATTAAAGATTTAGAAGCTGAATAGTAGGCTAAAAGATTTATGCGAGACTTAAATAAGCAATAGAAGCCTCAAGACTAGATTTATGCTGAACGTAGAGATGCTTTATAGAAAGATTTATCTGAACGTAAATCATTAGCAAAAGACCTTGCAGATGCATAGCAAGAAATTAAATAGGCTAAAGCTAATACTCAATTTAAAATTAATCTTGCCGAAGGTAATGCTAGAGCAAAAGATTTACCTATTCCATCCGCTAGAGTTATAGTAACTCCTGAATCTGTAAGAACATAGGCAAATAGAGAATTTGCTTTAAATTGGAAACCTGCTAAACCTGAATTAAAGGGAGCAGCCAGATCTTCTAAGCAGGCTATGTATGAACGTATATTTTAGATGCCATTAGCCGAAAGACAAGGTACTGGAAGTGCTGTACAACATATTACTAGAAAATCTTTGGAAAGAAGACAAAAAATGTAGAATGCTGTATAGTAGGAATTCTTAGAAAGACAGAGAAAGTAGAATGCTATTATGTTATCTCCTACTGAAAGTAAATAGGGAATGTATTAGCAAATGTTCTCTCCAGTATTAACTAACTTAGATAATTAGGCTAGAGCTATGGGATTAAGAGCTAAACCTTCTAGAGCAGATGTTAAATCTACTAAATCTTCTGAATATAAATAGTAGTAGAAATAGAGTAGATAGTAGAAGGCTTCAGAAGTTATGGAAGCTTTTGGTAATACTAAAAGTAATAATACTAAAGGACATAATAAAAATACTAATCTCCCACATAAACAATCTAATAAAAAGAAAAAAACTAGTAGAGATAATAATATTAAAAGACGCTAGGATGGAGGAGTATTATATGATTATGAATTCTTAAAATCTGTTCACGCTTTTAAACAAGGTGGTATTATTAAAGCCCAAGGAGGTGTAAAATTAAATAATATATGGGCAGGTAAAAATTAGGATTATGGATATAATACTTATCTAAATAAGTATTTTAATAATTAGGATGTTTTAGCCTGGATGAGAACTCATTATGTAGGAGATGACGCCACTAAATAGTACGCCGATTATGTGATGAAAAATGTTAATGATCGTAATACTTACGGTGTAAATAATTACAATAATGATTCTACATATGTTGCTAATAAAGGTATTAATACTTTTAATACTGGCTATTAGAATGCAGGTAATACTTTAAATTATACTTTATTTGGAAATAATACTAAAGATTATACCAATAAAAAAGGAGTTGCTTATGGTTTAATTAATTTTACTAGACCTAATAAAGCTTTAGCTACTGGTGATAGTTATAATATAGACCCAAATAAAGCTTATATAGATAATGCTTTAGGTTTATAGACTTATTCTCGTGTAGCGTCTTTAACTGATTCGGGTATAAAAGCTGGAGGTTTTGGAGATTGGGGAAAATATTGGAAAGAACAAGGTAATACTGGAGCTTATTATTATGTAGCGCCAGGTGATACTTCTGGTAAAGGTCAATGGATTCCTACAAAGGATAAAACTTTAAATGGTTATCAAGATTTTGAAGCTGCCCCACAAGAAACTCCTAAAAAAGATGGCTCAGTAACTACTCCTGGTATTGGTAAAAAATCTATATTTGATAAAGGTAAAGAATACTTATCTAAATTAACAAGCAATCCAGGTAATCTTTATAATGCAGTTGAGACTGGTAAATATTTATTAGCTAATAAAGCTACTAATGATATATTCAAAATAAAAGCTCCAAATTATGTTATTTCTCCTAAGCATACTAATTATCAAGTAATGGATAATTTAGCTTAGTAGAATGCTTATCATAATAAAGCTGCTGAGATAATGAATTAGACTTCTAGACCACTTACTTCTAGTGGTTAGTTATAGGCTGCGGCTTAGCAAGAAAGTATGAATAATGCTAATAAGTTATATTTACAAGGTAACGCCGAAAGAAATACTTGGTTAGAAGGATAGAAATAGTAGTCTTATAAAGCAGGACTTTATAATATGGAGAGTGCTGTCGACACTGCTAATGCTAATGCTCAGTAGGCATATAAAACTAGAATGCTTAATGAGTATCAAGACCCTAGAGATAGGGCTAGAGGACTTGCTACTAATAGACAAAATTGGATTAATGCCTTAGAGAAGTTTAATGTTATTGATCCATATGTTGAAAGAAAGAATGCTTAGTAGTAGTACGGTTTAGCTAAAGCTTAGTGGGATTATCAGAATGATGCTAATGTTTTATTAGCTCAACAAAGATATTAGTAGTTATTACGTTAGCATTAGAATAACTTGAACTTTAATGCATATGATACTGATGAATATAAAAAGTTAATTAATGCATAGAAGGAGGCTGGAGCAAGATACTATAACAATATGTATTAGGTATATGGTATTAGCAATCCTGGATTTAAATACAAAAAAGGAGGTAAATTTGAAGATATATCAAAGTTTAATACCAAGGAATTTTATAATACTATAAGACATAGTATTAATACTGCTACTAAATAGAGCGGAGATTTAAGTAAACTCATTAATACTTTATTTAAAAAGAGTAATAAGAAATGAATTTAAAAATACAAAAATTTGCAGAAGGGGGAACATCCTCCTCTGCATTTTTTTATTAGCCTTTAGCTATGGCTACAACTGGAGCAGAAGCTGAGTCAGATACTGCTAAGTTGATAAAAGCTATGACTACTGCTAATAAAAAATCATCTAATGATGAGGATAAAGGAAAGATAACAGACAAAGATTTTCTAGGATTGCTAAAAGAAATAGATGCTCTCCCTAGTGATATCTTAAAACTATATACACAAGCCTAGAACTTTTGGGCTGACCCAACAAGTACAGATGATACTAATTATTCAAACTTTGCTTAGTTATTAACTAGAATATCTTTATAGGCTAAAATAGCTAAATTTAATAAAGAAGTTTGGGATAAATCTAGAGATACTATGTTTGCCAATCATTCAGAAAATGAAATGGCTATTACTGATTAGGGAGGAGTTGTAATACAAACTAGTGATGGAGGAATAGATACTATTTCTATTGAGAAGTGGAAACAAAATCCTTATGCTTATAAAACTCTTACTAATGCAGATATAATGGAACTGAGAGCTTAGAAATTACCAGGAGATAACTCTATCCTTAATATAGTAAATGGTAGTACCAGTGTAGAAGCTATTACTGATAAATTATAGAAGATATTAAGTAATGCTCAATCTAGTAGCGTTTCTTCATATATTAGTACTGATGGTTTTAATACTAAATCTGGATTAACGGTACTTAAAGGATTGCTATAGAGAGGATTAGATCCTACTACATTAACTATGTCAGGAGTGTATAAATATACAACTAAAGGAAATGCTGATTAGGTAGCTAATTTATTGTAGTACGCTTGGACATCTTTGACTACTAAAGAATAGACTTTATTAACAGCTAGAGCAGGAAAAAATAAAAAAGGAGTAGATTAGTTATTAAAGTTATTAGCTGTTGGTAATACTTCATTTAATACCAGTATGGAATATTAGGATTAGCTAAATCCTGATGGTACTAAAAAAGATGCTAAAACTGGGAAAAGTAGTAGTAGTTCTGAATCTCAAGAAGGAGATTGGGAAGAAAAAGCAGAAGCTAATCCTGCATTTATGATATAGAATGGTATTGGAGGATAGGATAGCACATACCAATTTATGCCTGACTCTTCTAGCGCTAAGATGACTTTATATGGTTAGAAATATGGAGACATTAAAGATGTTTAGGATAAAAAAACTATATAGAGTACTAGTTTGGCAGATATGCTTAGTAGATCAGGACTTTAGGGAATAAGTGATACTAGAGCTATTTATTTTGGAGATAAAAGAGTTGATGACCCTGATAAACTTAAAGATATAGTTTACTTAAATTAGGGGGGTATGAGAGTAAATTTACCAGCTAAATCAGATAATTATGGTAATAAAGTTCCTGATTTTGAATTAATTCCTAAATATGAGTAGGCTATGAAAGAAATCAGAAATATTTAGACTACAGACCCAAAAGCTTATCTTATTAAAGAAGCATAGATTCTTAAAAAGTATAGACTAAGTGGTTTAGTTGATTCTAAAGGATTCCCTAATAAAGACAGATTTGGAGCTTTCTTAGTAGTTAATGGGCAAGCATCTTCTGATGCTGTTGGAAATCCTACATTAGCTACTACTGTAAATAATATGGATTCAGATTTTGAGAATATGTCAAAAATACTATATCCTGATGGTAAAGGCGGTGCCTCTTAGAAAATTAGTGGTTCATCTATAGCACCATTTGGATGGTTTAATAGTAATATTTATAAAGCCCCTGTTTATATTCCGTTAGATAATAACCCGGTATCTACTATGATATTAACTGGTAAAGTAACTCCTAATATGCTTAGTGCTATGGAAGCTTTATATAGAGCACAAAATGTTCCTATTAATAATACTAGCTCTAATGTTTTAAATAATTAATTATGTTAAATAACGATTGGATAGTTGCCAATATAAATAATCCCGATTATAGTACAGAAATGTTTAAAATGAAAGGGATAGATACTGATAATACTTAGATGTTAAAAGAAGAAAGTTATCTTAAATCTAATTTTATCATAAATAACCCAGCATTTGCTGATAACAATGGTAATTTTAATAAAGATAAATTTCATGATTATTACCAACAACAAGCTACTAAATGGGGAGAATTGTAGAAAGATAAATCTGTACATACAGTCTACGATATGTTTGATGTAAGATAGGCTCCTGGAGACTAGATATATAACCCATTTACTGGTACTACCTAGGGAATGAAAACTGATAAATAGAATCCTTTAGGATCGTTTATTAAACTTACATCTAACCCAACTAATTAGGGTGTTGGTATTAGTGGTTTTTAGGAAATAAGTAACTAGAGTAAAAGTACTAGAGAAATTGCCCAAGGTTAGAATATATTTGATTCATCTACTGGAAAATTTTTAAATGAAACTCCTGATAGTATATCTTTATTTTCTAACCCTATTAAATATATTAAACAAATATTTAGTGACCCATTGGTATTAGCTACCTATGATTCTGATGGAGAAAGTATTGACCCCATTTCAGGTACAAAATTTGAACATTCTAAAGGAGAAATAAAATTAAATTCTAATGGTAAACCTTATTATGAAACTTTAAATGGTAGAAATCCTGCTACTAAATAGGTTTTATCAATGGGAGATATAGTAACATCAGAAACATCTTCTTTAAATAAATATGATTTTATTGATTCTGATGATGTGGATAAAAGTGTAACAGGAACTATTTTAAAAAATGTAGCCTCTGTATTACCCTTAGCTATTCCATATGTTGGAGAAGCTTATAGTGCGGGTTTAGTAGTAAGGGAACTAGCTAAAACTACTCCTATGTTATATGGCATGATAAAGTCCCTATTCTCAGATAAACCAGCTAATAGTTAGTTTCTTAATTCTTTACAAGGTAGAGCTACTGCTATGTCAGGCAGTGTTTCCGATGCCGGGTAGAGTGCTATGTGGACTTGGGAAGGAGTATTTAATATGATGGGAGATGTGGCTACACAATGGGGTTAGCAAAAAGCTGTAGCTAATTGGACTAAAAAATTAATAACTGGAAAGTAGGATTTAAGTAAAGTAGCTGAAGAAGAAGCTAAAGCTTTATACGAATCTAAATTATAGAACATATTAAATAATGCTAATACTGCTGAAGATAAATATAAAGCATTATCATTATATGGAATGGAAGAAGGCTAGATAGCTAAAATATTAGAATAGGAAGGTAAAGCAGTTGGAGATGCTTGGAAATAGACATCTATAGGTTCTGCAGCTTTACGAAAAACCTTTGATGTATATAAACCTAGAATAGAAAAATTAAACAGATTAGGTGCTAATGCTTCATTAGCTTATATGGCATTAGTTTCTAATACTGATGTATATCAAAGTATGTTAGGTTCAGGAGCTACTCCTAGAGAAGCCGCTGCAGTAGCTTTAGGATCTACTTTAGGTATGTATACTGTAGACAGACTAGGTATTGGAGAAATGTTTTTTGATGAACTAGCTAAAAATGACATGCGTCAAATAAGAACTGCTTTACTTGGTGAAAAAGAAAATTGGGCTAAAGCTTTAGGAATTTCTACTAAAAATATTCCAGAAAATACTAATAAGTTTAAAAAACTTATATTATTCGGAAGAAACAAAATGGTTAAAGCTTTATAGGATTATGCTGACGATATTAAATACCATACTACTGGTGCAATAGGTAAAGCTGTAGGTGAAGGTCTTGAAGAAGTCTCTGAAGAATTAGTAACCGATATGTCTAAAGCTACCTACGAAATGCTTCATAACTTTGGAATAACTACGCAGGCTAATGTTGGTGCTTTTAATTATGATCCAAATCTTAATGGAGAAGGGAAAGGAGGATATAATATAGCTCAATTACTCTCTAGATATGGAATGAACTTTATTGGAGGTACTCTTGGTGGAGGTATGTTCTACGGAGTTGGCGTTTTATAGGGTAAAAATTTCCATATAAATAAAGACTCTGGTAATATGTTATATTTAACTAGGGAAGGTAAGGCTGAAGATATGGTCAATACTATAGAACAAATGCGTAAGAAAGGGCAGTTTGGTAGTACTACTATATCAGCAACTAATGCTACTACAGACAGTGATGGCTAGTAGGTTAATATCACTGTTGATGGAGATTTATCAATAAATGATTATATTGCTAAAAGACTTACTAATTAGATTCGTTCTTACCAAACTATTATGGACGATAATAATTTAAATAAATCTGATGAAGACTTATTTAATCAAATGATAATGTAGGATAAAATTTTTAGAAATCTACAAGGATATTTACAAGAAGAATCTTATATTACACGTTACCAATAGGCTTGGTAGAAATTAGCACAACAAGTAATTATAGCTCAAAAAGGTTTAGAAGTAGCAGCATCAGCTAAAAATGGAGAAATTCCAAAGGAATTAATACCTGAGTTAGCCACTGCTAGTAGCTCTAAAGAACTAGTTGATAAGTTAGGAGAAGCACGTTTACCAGACTCTACAGAACGTCATAATAGTGGAGAAGAAGCTAAGCGTAATTAGAATGTGGCAGCTTGGTAGGATTACTTAAATAATAAAAAATAGGAGTTATTAAATTTTGAATCTCCTGAAAATTCATCATATTATACTGAAATGTTAATGTTTGATATAGATCCTATTATATCTTCTACTTTTGGAACTTATGATTTTAATTCTTGGTTGTATAATACTCAACATGGATTAACTGTAGACAAATTAACTTAGCCAGAAATAGAACAATATAAAGCTGATTATTAGACTTATTAGGCTAATGCATAGCCTCTTGATTTATAGGAATCTTTTAAATTATTTAAAGATTGGCAATAGAAAATCGATCCTTATTTATAGTAGATGGCGTAGTAGTCTTAGAATTATGATAGCTATTAGAGAGAAGTCTAGGAATTATTTAAAGACGGAATAACCTGGTATCAAAATGCTAATCATCCAGAAAATAAGTAGTGGTATGAATCTGATGAAGAATATGCTAAATCAAAATAGCAAGAAGGAGAATCAGCTTAGGATTATAAAATACGACAAGAACAAAGAAAGCAAGAAATAAATACAAAAGTTGAATAGAAATTATAGGATTTAGTTAATTTTGTAAATACTCATATATTAGATCCAATTACTTCTAGATAGATTAAAACTATGTTAGCCGCTAGAATTAAGGATATTAGAAAAAATGTAGTATTAAATAGTTTTTCTGTATAGCAAGATAATTTAATAAAAGAATTATCGGGGGATTCTTTAAAAGATTATAAAGGTAATGATATAGAATCTCTTAGAACTGCTATTATTGGTACTAAAGAGGACCCAGGAAAAATCGATTAGTATTTTGGTAAATTATATGCACAGTTTATTCATCCTGATTATTATTATGATGAAGACTCAGGCATAATGAAGCCACTTACTTCTTTATTTAATACTAATACAGGCAGTTTTAGTAGCATAGTGGTAACCGATTTATTAAATTAGAAAGTTATAAATGAAGATGCTTTACCTGAATCTGGAGGTACTAAAATAGAAAAAATATAGCATTTATTGGGATTGGCTTCTATAGGTTTAGACGATACTTATAAAGAATCAGATTCTCGTTATCAAGGTAAATCCTATAAATATATATTAACAGAAGTATTTGGAAAAGATACTGTGGATAGAATTGAAAATTCTATAGAAAATTCTGAATATGTTGATCCTAAAACCGATCAATAGTATAATTTACAATATATAAATCCTTATAAATATATAGCTAATGGAGAGTAGATTACTGACGAATTAATTGAAAATTGGTTATAGGAAAATAAAGATGTTTCTAATAATTCTATACAATCTTTAATTAAATTATAGCCATTAATTACTAATAAAAATGGTAATTTTGATGATGCTAGAAAATCAGTTAATGATAGTTACAAAGCTTTTGCTGGAGAAGTACTTGATAATGCTGAAAAGAATATAAATAGCAACTTATTGTATCAAACTTTAGCAGGGTTAACAGAATCATTACCAAATCCTATAGTAGAATTAGCTAAGCATTTACCAGTATATAATGAAAATGTAGAATCAGTAATTTAGAAAATGTATCAACATTTTGAAGACGATGATGATATCAATACTTTCCAATTAACTGGACAAGAAATGCAATCTTTACAGCAAGTATAGACAGTTTTAAATCTTGCTTCTACATATATACGGGCAGCTTCTACAGATTAGGATTTAACTAATATTTATGGTCATAATAAAACTATAAATAGATTTAATCAAGAACATAAAATAAAAGCAAATCCTTTAGCTGAAATTGATGAAAACTATGCTAACATATATTAGATAGAAATAGGAAAATATTTAAATATGATAGATCCTAATAGTTATTCTTTACCTTTTATATCTAATGTAAATCAGGGAAATATAATAGGATAGTTTGATTAGGCTAAAGAAAAGTTTGCTTAGACTAAAAAAGAATTTTTTAACTCAAATAGAAATAATTTCGAAGCATGCAAAATAATTGCGTAAATTTACTAGAAAGTTATTCAGAAGATATGGACTTAAAAGATATAGAAGCTTTATTATATGAAAACTATTATAAATATAAAGCTTAGGGATATGACGTAAATGCTATATTTGATCAGTTCATAGATAACATAAATAAATAGGAAACTACAAATCTAGATTAGACTGTTTCTTATACTACTTTTAATAATTATGATAAAATATCTTATTTACTAGCTACGCTAGGAGTAAAGTCTGATGATTATTTATCTTTTATAAAAGAAGAAGTAGATAAATACGATAATATAGTACCAATAGATGCTTAGCTATATTTAGCAAGAATAGGTATTGCCGCTATAAATAATCCTTCTTTAATATCTTCTGTAATAAATAGAATAAAAAAGAAATCAGATATTAAAGTGCCTATACTTGATAGATTATTGTTTATTAGTGGTATTGGAGGTTCAGGTAAAACCTCCGTAGTAGCTAAATATATAACTGATTATGCTAAAAATAAACATATAATAGTAGCAGGACCTACCGATACTCAAGTAACTGGATTAAATAAATCTTTAGGAGTTACTGACGGAATCGATGCCAAATAGTTATTATCTTTAGTTATAAATGATGCTAAATATAAAGATTTAAATGGAAAGTTTAATAATTTAAGTAGCACTGATAGTGTAGAATCTCTGATTAGTGATGCTGATGTTAAAAATCATGACTCCGGAATTTTAGTTATAGATGAGGTAACTCATTTCAGTACTTTAGATTTAGCTTTGATAAATAAATGGGCTAGAAAGAATGATATATTTATATTAGGTTTAGGGGACGATACTTAGTCTGGATATACTACTGATAAAATGATTGCTAATATAGACACTGACAATGCTTTTTGTTTAAGAACTCCTAGATTAGCTATATCATTACGTAATGGTAATATACAGCAATCTTCTGATACAAAATTATTATATGGATTAACTTAGTAGGCAAGAACTTTAATAAATGATGTTATGCCTAAAGATAAATATGTTTAGGCTCGTAATGCTATTAAAAGTTATTCTCCTAGATATAGCTATTCTTCAGGGGAATTACATGGGACTATAATCACTGATTCATTTGACCAATGGGATATGATTCCATAGGATACTCCTAAAAAAATAGCTTATATTGGACCTAATGATATTACTAGTAAAATTCCTACAGCTATAAAATTTAATAATATTAAAGAGTTACAAGGGTAGGAATTTGATTACTTAATATATGAAGGAAAAATTAAAGCTCAAACTAGGGAATATGACGATACAGCAGTAGGAGATTTATTAAATAGCTCTAGAGAATTATATACTTTAATAAGTCGAGGTATAAAAGGAGCAGTTATTATATCTCCTAATTCAGGATTTACTAGTACTGAAGAATTTTATACTGGAGATACTACAGATTTTTCTTAGTATGCTAATGATAGAAGAAATAGTTTATTAGAAGAATTAAATAGTTATACTTTTAATCCTTCAACTAGCACAACTTCTACTAATACTAATACTGATAATTCCCCTTCTGTAGAAACTGTTACTTATTATAACATGGCAGATTTAGATGATATGGTTCAAGATTTGGATATTACTCCTACTGATAAAGAATCTTTAGATAAAGATAATAAGTAGGCTTCACACTTTACAGAAGCTATAGTAGAAACCGAACCTAATGAAAATAGTTTTGATAGATGTTATGGTAATTTTAGTTTATTGGGATTAAGTAGGGGTTCTAAAAAGGAATGGTTTTCTCCAGATATTACTTCTAAGGAAGTATCTGATGTAGGAGTTATAACAAGATTTAATAAGGCTAGCCAAGTTATATCAGATGGTAAAGAAAAAGATCGTTTAGTGAGACAATTACTTACCTTAAAATATGCTTTAATGCAGGTAAGAAACCCTGAGACTAATGAGAGATGGAACGGAAAAGATTTCTTAGAAAATCATAAAGATTTAAAAAAATATTTTAATGATTCTTCAGAAACTTTTGAAAATTTAAAATATTATATAACTTTAAGGAAGAAAAAAAATACAGATACCCTAGTAGGATTTCCTGATTTAAATAATGATGAAGTATCTTTTAATTATAATGGAGAATAGATAGTAGCAGTTGTTGAGGCAAGGTGGTCTGCTATTGACAAGAATGGTAATACAGTAAATAATACTATCACGTTAGGAAGTTTACCTAATCCTAGTGATAATGGAGCGTATTCTAAATATGCTAATGAACATACAGAACTACTACCAGCATATGATAATTATGTAAAATAGTTTAAAGCTATATATGATGAGGGAAGATAGAGAGAAATAAATGCTCCTAAAAACTTAATAACTTCATTAAAACATACCAATTCTTAGATTCCATTTTAGAAAGTTAGACCATAGTAGACTTGGAGATGGGAACGTACTATTAATGGAGAAACTTTTAAAGGTACTACTGAGGGAACTTTAAGAAATGCTGATACTATAAATAAAGCTGCACTAAAAGATAGAGGATATTTATCAGTTTCTGAACCTATTGTATATATGGGGGGAGCTAATAAACTGGAGGGAGTAAACCCTAAAATGGAAGGTCAAGTAGTATATTTAGTATCTAGTCTACCTAATATGAGTACTGAAGAATTAGTTCAAATGTACTGTTATAATAAATTAAATAATAGAGCCTATGATCCTGATAAAATGAAGGTACGTATGATAGTGCCTACTCACAGAGGATTATCTTTCCAGGATTTAACTAATTAGGTATGGTAGGATATGTACACATTAAAAGCTACTGATACTGAGAGTGCTAATAAATATCCCTAGGACTAGACTTAGTTAGGGCTTAGAATGTATGCACATTTATGGAATACTAGAGCTAATTTAAAAAGAGTACTCAATGCTTTATAGGTCAATCCTAATGATGATTTACATATATATAATTAGTTTAGAAGATTAAATCCAGAAGGATTAGAAAATAAAAATCTTCGTTACTATATAGGATGGGATGAGAAAGATAGAAATGATGCTTTCTTTAAATATACCAATGGTGTTTATAATTGGAATGATGATGCCCCAGTAGTAGAAACTTTTAAAGAAAATTTTATAAGAGAGTAGAGAGAACTAAAAGAATCTAATCCTAATAAATTAAAAAGTTATATATATGCTACTCCTGAATATATGTAGCAAATGCTTAAAGTAGTAGAAGGAGCTCTAGCTCCATTTAAAGACTTTATTAATTTAAAATCTCTTAATGATGATGGTACTACTTCTGAATTTGATGAATTAAATTATATAACTTTCGATAAAGAAGGTAGAACTAATGATATTCGTAAATTATTTATGCATTCCTTAAGAGATTATTAGGAAAATAATAGAAGATATTAGTTTGCTTTCCCTACTCACAATGCTGACGGAAACGAACGTACAGTATTGGTAGAATTAGATCAAGACGTAATTAAATCTCAATAGCAACTAGCAGAAGCTAGAAATAATTAGTATAAGCCTTGGAGTATATTTAAAATAGTTCCAATGATATTAACTAAAAATTATAGATTTGTATCAATGGCTATGTCTCCTCAAGGTAATAAACTTTGGAATAAAGATTCCAATAAGTATAAATATAAGTATACTGATTCTGAGGGTAAATCCCAAGTAAAAATATTACCAATGTAGGATTTAATAAAAGCAGGTCAAGATATAGGAAGTACTACAGAATTTACTAATATTGTAGATTTAATATTTCATGGCACTACTAAAGTTCAAGATCCTAAAGTTTTTAGAGAATCTACCGCCCCATTTAGATGGGGTATATGGACATATCCTAGAGTAGATTATGAATAGGGATCAGAATTATTATATAAAAAGAATTTAGCAGATAGAGGAACTTCTTATTTTAGAAGGGTGAGAAATACATCAGGAACTAATAATATAAATAGTTTATATATGTCAGATGTTATTCCTATTCCTTTAGCTGATATATCTTTAAAAAAACGTACCGATACAACTACTAAAGAATAGCCTACAGAAACTGTAATTTCGGAAGATACTAAAAAAATTAATAGTATTAAGAATATTGGAGTGATTACTGGAAGTTATTCCACTGTTTAGGAAGCTATAACTGCCCATAACTTAAAATTATCTACAGAAGATAATACTTCACTTGGCAGTTATTCTTAGACACCTCCATTAATATATTTAGAAGACAGTAATTTAAAATATATACGTTACAACCCTAAGGATATTATATAGGGCTTTGATTTTAAATCTGGAGAAACCAAAAATATTTTTAAAGATAAACGTAACCCAAAAAATTATTATATTGTAAATAATGATGGTGTAGTAGAAGAATATGTGTTAAATTCTGAGGATTCTAATAAAAAGAAAAAACTTATAGAAGAAGCTATTAAGGATAAAGAAGTTTTAAGTAAAATATATGATGAACTTCTGGACACTACTGGAGAAAAGGAGTCAGATCTTTCTGAATCTAGGGAAAACTTTAAGTAGTTAAATTCTTTAGAAGAAATTTCTGAAAAAATTCAAGAAATTTTAGATGATACTCTTTCAGATGGAGATTAGCCTGAAGGAAAATATATAGATAATATTAAAGGTTATGAAAATTGTTCTATTAATTTAGTATAATAAATGAATTGTAAAGTACCTATAAAAATAATTAATAATAAAGACGAGAAAGCAATAGCTGAACTAAAAGCTTACTTATTAGATATATTAGATGCTAAACATTGGAAATCTATAAAAAAAGATTCTGGAATAAACAAAGTTAAATTAATGAGGTCTATAACTTAGTATGTGTACTTACCCGAAGAGGGTAAGGCACTTACTTAGGAGGATAAAAACCATTTACAAGCAGTATAGGAAGGTATAAATACCATTGTTAGTTTAAATGCATTTAAAAATATTAAAGGAAATGATGTAAATGAATTATTAGAAGTATTTGAATTACCTGCTACATCATAGAATGAATCTATACCTTAGGAATAGAGTATAGACCCATCCACGCAATAGATACTAGATACTGTCAAAGCTCAATTAAAAGAGGCATTAGTTACTAATAAAGAGCTTTTAAATATAGCTTATGAAAATAATAAAGGTTATGACAAATTAAGAAAATTTGATTTAACTAGAAATACTATTAAATCTATATTTATAGCTCCTAATAAATTTGAATTAAATTCTAATGAATGGGCTATTAATAGTAACATCGTTAAATTAAAAAATTAGTGGATGCGTACTATTAGTTCATATTTAAAGGGAGAAAACGGAGAATTAGATATGTATACTGAAGCTAATAACAAAAATACTTGGAGATATAATTCTAAAGTAGAAGATGTTTTAGAAGCTTTTAAACATAAAATTTATACTAAAGACTTTAAAAGTTCTTTAAGTTCAGATGAAGAATATAGAAATGCTATAGCTGCTTACTTTAATCTTATAAATTTTGATGATGATATCAAAGAAATTATAGGTAAAGAATTAAAGGTTGTTGGTAATTCTAATCATTCTTTTACTGTAAAGAACATGCCTTATACTTTAAAAGGTGAATCTTCTTTACGTAAAAGTTGGTCAGATAATGAGTTAATAAATGGACTCACTAATATCTCTTAGATGTCTAAATCTTTGTTTAAAACTATCCCATATATTAATTCTAATAATAATGAGGAATCTCAATTTATTGAGGATGCATCAGCTATTAAAGCTTTCAGTCATTTAAGACAAGAATTAACTAGTACTAGTGACTTCCGTTTGACTGAATTAAAACAACGTGCTCAAACATTTAGAGATAATCCAAATAAATTATTATATGATATATTTCATAATAACGCTGTTGAAGAGATAATAGGAACTTTTGAATAGAATGAGTAGGATATATTACATTCTATAAAATAGTGGGGATTTTCTGATAATGACGGTTTATTTAATAAACAATTAGGAAATGTTACTCATAAAGCTACAATATTAGATTGCATTGTTACTTCTTTGGTGTCTTTAGACCCTATGAATTACCAACAAGTTTATATTGTGAATGAAGGTAATAGAGTTAGTTCTAGAGTAACTATTAAGGATAAATTTAATTATAATAGAGAAGCTTTAAATACTACTGAAATTGTTAATAAACAGAATGAAACTGTTACAACTATGGATGATTCTATGGTTGTTCATAATAATTCTGGTAAAATAGATTACACGAATCCAAGAGGGGAGTCTGTACCTAATACTTACTAGATTAACTATGGTAACTTATTAATAGTTGCAAAACCTAATACTAAGAATGTAAATCTTTAGAGTATCTTATCAACTAATACTAAAAATTTAGAAATATATATATACAGAATGGGTGGTAATTAGCCAGAAGATATTACTAGGTAGTACATAGACGGAGATTTTAATGAAAAAGCTATTATTGATGGAAGAATTGACAGTAGGTTTACTGATATGTTCCACTTTATAGAAGACTCTTTAAAATTAAACACTGTATCTGAAAGTTAGTTACATAGATAGTATGCTTAGATGTAGAAATTATTTGGGCATAGTACTTATAATGGGTTTACTGGTATGCTAGTAACCGCGGTACGTAATGAAATAGTAAAACATCTAATAGGGTTTTATGAGGATTATGTAAAAAATTATCCATAGGCGCCAGCTTCTCAATTAAGCATAGCTAATTTTTATGACTCTAATATGAATCCTGCACTACCTCCGACATACAGCAATATAGATTTAAAAGCTGCTAAAGGTTCTATTGCTAGACCTGGAGAAACTGGCACAATATTTAGAGTTGCTAATGCTTATTAGGACCCTTGGTTATTTGCTTTTGGACAATCTAAGAAAATTGTTGAAGGAACTGATACATCCGCTGTAACATCTAATGCTTCAGGCTCTAAAATACCTAATTATAGACAATATTCTATTGGTAATAATATTCAAGAATTACTAAGAGAGTAGGTAAACTCTGCAAGTAGGTATAAAGGACAAGAAACAAGATTTAGTGCGTCATCAAGGTTATTATTTGTAAATAATTTAACTAATGGAACAAATCTTGTTATGGAACCAAGACTAGATTTGGAAGCTGTAGATGCCTATGGTAAATCTAAGCAATTAAAAAATATGAGTTCAGCAGAGCTCTTATATCATGGTATTATAGATAATTTTTATTCTCATTTATTTGATAAATCGGGCTCTTATGTATCTATAAAACCAGCGGACTATTCTGATAAAACTTCTGATTTTATATATCCTATAAGAGCTGGAGTAAATGTAGTTAATACAAAAACTCCTTTTTAGTTAAATAAAGCTACTAAATAGGATATTCAAGAATCTTATATAGCATCTATTGGATAGTTTTATAAACGTTCTTTAAATAATACTTTATATGACTTAACTAGCGCTATTAATAGATAGCAATTCCCTTCATTTCCTTTAACTACGGGAGATAATACTGTAAAAGGTTGGGGAACAGATGGGTTATATCATATAGGTTACGATATGACAGAGGATTAGCTTTTAGAAGCTAGTAAAATATTTGATAAATGGGTTACTTCTGTACCATCAAATCCTACTGTTTAGGTAGATGGTCATACATTTACTACTTCTACATTATTAAATACAGATCCAGGAACTGTATTATATTAGAATGATTTAGGATAGGATATTACTGTTTCTTAGGTGTTAACTCAAGCTGAAAAAGGTTTAAAAGAAACTGATTTAATCAAAATGGCACGGTAGGCTAACGTAAACTTGTATTCTAATGTAAATTATGTAAATAATAAAGGTAAAGTTAATTTAAATCCATTAGCTGTATATTTAGGAAGTTAGTAGTTTAATCCTAAGACTGAGAATTTTAGTAAAAGATGGGAGATGGAAAAGGCAAGTTTTCTTGATACTTTACTTAAAAAAGGATTCAAAGTAAGACTTACACAAACTATTAATATAGATCCTGACGGAGAGTATCCTCCTATAAGTAAAAATTTACCAGCATTAGAGTTAGCAACTAATTTTTTCAAACCTACTACTAATAATGATAGTTGGGATTTGAAATCTTGGAGATAGTATATTGATAGTGAAGGTAATACTAAAGAATGGAATTTAGGATAGTGGACAAGAGGAGATTATATGGTTCTTGGTAAAGCTATTGATGAAAATGGTAAAAGTACAGACTTATTATTTGATTCTTAGCTCCCAGGAAACGCTAGTAAAATAATTATGAATCCTATGTTAGAGTATTTCTTTAGTGTTGATAATTTATTATCAGGAAATATGAGATACACTATGTTAGGGACTGAATTATCTGATCCATTAAAATATGGTGGTTATGAATCGGCTAAAGGAGCTTTTATTAATAATATTACTAGAAGAATAAATTCCTCTGAAGATGCATAGGAAAGAGAGCGTTTATAGGCTATTAAATCTTAGGCTATGTCTATTGATTTTAAAAATGGCGCCATTCAAAATATGGAATTTCTATCTGAAAATTTTCCAACACTATTCCATGAATAGGAAGCTAATTTATGGAATACTAGTAATAAACGTGCTAATATAGTATCTGCTACTATGATTCCATTTATGTTGGGAACTTAGCAAGGTATTAGTAGAGACATAAATGCTGCTACTATAGAAGATATTGGAGCACACGTTTGGAATTTTAAAGGGTAGAAAGATAAGGATATTGATGCTATGGATGGTTCTACATTTATTAATCCTATACAAGCAGTATTTGAATCTTGGTCTTTAGGAGGATAGACTATAGGTATGGATAAAAAAACTATTGGACATGCCTACGATAATAGAACAGGTTCTGTAGTATTATGGAAACATGCCACATACGCCATTACTAATGAAAGAATGAGAATGTCTTCTAATTCTGAAATAAAACTTACGAATATATTTAAGAAGATGTCTTCAATAAAATTTGGTAATGATATTAAAATAAATTTAGTAAATGATATAGGATATGAGTTTGAAAACTTATATTATGAGTCTGGACCTGGACAATATAGAAAGATTGATTCTTTAAATTATGATACTAAAAATAATTTATATTATACGTTAGAATACGATGTAAATATAAATGGTGATATAATAAACGATGTTCTCCATACGGAATATCAAATATTTGATGCTACTACTTAGGAAAAAATAACTCCTGAAGAATATAATGACAGACTTGCTAAAAAAGATAAAAATATAGAAACTATAAATTCAGTGTATGAATTACATAGAGCTTTAGGTGGAATTTATAGCAAGGAATTAACTATTGATACTAATACTTTAATAGATTCAGAAAGTTCTAATATAGCTTCTGCATAGATTCTAAATAATGCTTCTACGGTTGATCCAGATACTTTTGAAATAAATCAACCTTATAAGTCTAAAATGATACATTATCTAGTTAATAAATCTGCTTCTAAAAGAGCTTAGGGAAATGTAAATTCAAAAGCTTTATGGTTTAATAATGAGCCATTAGCTTATGTTTCTATGACTATGACTCATTATGGGGTATAGTTGGATGCTGACCATGATAAGGATGCTGGAGAAATTACATAGCCTACATAGGCTATTACTGCTCTTGAACAAGGTGGCAATTTACATCACCTATCAAAAAGAGTCTATTATGAATTAGGACAATTAGCTATGGAAACTTGTAAATTGGAATTAGATACTGCTAATAAATTCCTGGAAGCTTATAATGAAGGTAAAAAATTGACTACTTAGGAAATCCAAGAAATAACAGAAAATATTGGTTAGTTAGTAGCAGCAAGCTATTCATAGTAGAGTGATGCTGAGTTAGGAGATATAATTTTGCAAGGAATTTCTAAAGTATTAAAATCTAATAGTGATGAACTAAAAAAGGGTTTAGCAATTCCATTTAGTGATGCTACTTTATATGGTAGTTTATTACCATCTATAGCTACAGTAATTAATAATAAAGGAATTAAAGGTAAATATAAAGGATTGGCTTTAGTATTAACCCCAGGATTTAAATATGTACAAACATTTAAATATGGCGGGGAGACTCACATGAGTTCTGATGTATATAATGACGCCATAACAGCCATGACTAATGGAACATTTAATCCTTTAGATTATCGTCCTGTCATTAATGGTAAAAATAAAATAGTATCATTATCTAATGATTAGGAGACTAGAAAATCTCAAATTATTAGTAATAATAATTTACAAGTTCTCCCTCTATCTTCAGATTATTAGATTAGAAAATAGTAGATAATTGATTGTTATTTACTATACTAGTAGTAGTTAGAAGAAGCTAAAGGTAATGTTAATTTTGAGGAATTTGTACCTTCTGACGTAGTTGATGTAGTATATAAAGTTTTAAATAGAAAAACTAAAACTTATGTAAATTACAGAACTCATATAGCTCTAGATAATATTGATACTTATTATGACTTTATTGACGCTAATACAAATGGAACTTTAAAAGAGTATTTATTATCCTAGGGAGCTTTAATAGATCCTAACTCAGAAATAGTATCTCTACATTAGGATGTTATGCATGGTAGAGATTTAGCTCCAGAACGTGTTGTATTTGATTATGGAACTATTAATCCTGATGGTACTTTTAATAAAGTAGGTCATACTAATATTTTCTTAATTGATGGTATTAGAAATAATAGAAAAAATTCTAATATGCGTAAATAGGAATATTAGAAAATTCTGAATGATTTACATAATGGATAGGTTACTATTAATGGTCAGACTTATGTAGTTTAGAATAAACAACTATAGGCAGCTGAAAATGTTATGCCTAACATTTACAGTAAAATATTTGGAGTAGATAATCTATCTTTAATTGAAGCTAAAAAGTTATTACAAACTAAGATAGGTAGGGCAGATTATTTTTAGCCTAAAGTCTTTAAAGGTAATTATGATGTAGCTTTTATTACTGGTAACAATAAACATACTTATTTAAGTTTTTCAGAACCTATTATTAAAAATGACGCAGGAGTATTTTTTAAAGAAAAAGATATTTCGGGTAATATAATAGCTAAAAAAGAAGGTGAATTAACCTGGTTATATAGAGTATCTAGAGATAAATAGTTATTATACAAAGTAGGTCTACGTACTAGTGAAGGAGATATATAGTTAGTAAAAGAATATAATGTTACTTAGCAGGGAGGACAAGGTACTACTGCTAGATATAATTATTATTATGTAGATATTAATAAACTAAGAAAGTCAGGAATAAATGATTTAGCTATTTCTAATATTATTAATGATATATATCATTAGAAATTTTACTTAGGAGCAGAAATTAGTGATTCTTAGAAAAATTAGCAAACAGAATCTGAATTAATATCTAATTCTTTTAAAGATCCTAATCTTAAAAATTTCATTAATGATTAGTTTTCTTCGGTTGGAGATGAGTTAGAAAAAATTAGAAATGAATACTATCAAAATAAACAAAAGTATTTAATGGCTTCTTTTGAGAAAACCTTGGATACTGTTGCTGACCGTATTCCTACAGCTTCTTTGCAATCTTTTATGAAGATGAGGACTGTAGGATTTACTTAGGTTAATAATAATAGAATTTACGTTTCTCATTTTTAGGCATGGCTTTAGGGAGCTGACTATGATATAGATAAAGCCTATGTAATGGGCTTTAATTTCGATGATAATGGACAATTTATTGGATGGAGTGATTTATTTGATTATTCCTCTAATGAAGCTTTAGAATCTTCTTGTTCATTGCCAGTACCTAGAAATTCTAAATGGATAAAAACTAATAATGGTATAAATATAGAAAGATATGCTGAAGAAGCTTAGAAAGCATATGTTTCTAATAACATTATTTTAAGAAATGCTCTTATAAATAAAGTATTAGATAATATAGATTATAATCCTAATAGTACTATAGAAGTAAATTACTCTAGTCCAATATTAAATTAGCTAATTAGTGATATTAATACTCATGAGAGCACTTAGTTATCTGGTGATAATAAAATATTAGCTTTTTAGAATGCAGTATCATGGACTACCTAGGCTATAGTAAATGATGAGAGAAATTTACTTGATTCATATAGCCCTACTAACGTAGAAGGCATGAAGCAAGTAGTAAAAGATAAATAGTTAGCCAGCGATAGTGGTACTTATACTCAGTGGAATCCTGCTACTAAATGGGTATTATAGGAAGAGAACTTAATTGGTAAAAACGTTATCTCTGTAGCAGCTAATGCAGAAAAAGTTTATTTTAGTTTATTACATTATTATAATGAAATTGTAAGACATCCTGAGAAATATAACAAAGATTTATATACTTTTGCTAAATCTTTCGAGGGAGTATTTATGAAGGCTGATGGTACTCCAGTTATAAAAGAAACTATTGGAGGTATTAATTTTAATAATGACAATAGATTAAATAAATTATCTATTTTATTACTTAGCTCTAATTAGGAATTAACTGATATTAAAAATTCTCTTATTCAAGAAATATATTAGGGTAATACTTCGGAATATGAATAGGATTTTATAAATGCTTATAAAAATAATGAATATTCTGATAAGCTACAGACTTTATTAAATAGTATAGATACTACACTTAGTGAAGATGATGCTAAATATATGCCCCTAATGTAGTCATTAATTAATAATGCTACAGATCCATCTGATTTAATATCTCAGTTACTTAACTCAGCTACTGATAATGCCAAAGAGCTTATTTTAAATAAGATAAATGCTGGTATGAATTTAGCAGGTGTACATGGTTATCTTATGATAATGGGATTCCCATTAGATTAGATTGTAGATTTAATGACATCACCTGTAGTTAGACTCGTAGACAGATTAAGTAAATCTGATATGTTCTCTGATATTGGAGTTAAAAGTAATAATGTTTAGAAAGTATTAGATTAGTTAATTTCTAGTAATCCTGATAAACAAAAAGATTGGTTTTAGTATGTATTAGACCCTACTACTATTAATAAATATGACCCTGGAAGAGATACTATTGTAGGACAAACTTTAGTAAAATTATTAAACGATACTTCTATTACTTCAGATAATGGAACTACATTACATTTTATAAATGGTATTTATGTAGAAATGAATAATAATCCTGTAGATCCATAGATTAAAACTTATAAAAGATTGAAAGATGCTCCAAAATAGTTTTAGGAACCTTTAGAGTCTCTTCTTAGACAAAGATATGACGGGTTATTCTTTAATAAATTAAAAGGATTTAAAGCTGTACATAGAGGTGCTAGAGAAACTACAGCAGCTGCATAGTTACTTTTTAGTATGAATTAGGGAATACGTACTTAGTAGAGTGAATAGTTAGCATTTGAAAATCGTTTTAATAATTTTATAAAAGGTTTTGATGAAATACTACCAAGTATTTAGAAAATAGAAGATTTAAAAACTAAATATGCTGGAAAATTTTTACCAAGTTCTTTAAATGAACAAGGTACTGATTTAGTTACTGATTTGGAAGCTTTATTCAGTAAAGTAAAAGAATTGCATCCTAATTATTCTAATAGTTATATATATAGTATTGTATCATAGAGTTTAAAAGCCGGAATTTATAAAAATTTCAGTTTTTATGAATATATGATAAATGCCCCTATATAGGTACAAGAATTAGATGGTACTCCTAGAAATACTGATTATAGAACTTTAGCTACAGAATATTATAATTTAATAAAAGATTCTATAAATGTATTAGACGTAATAAATCATTCTGACTAGTATAGAGTTTATTTAGAGTTACAAAAAGCAGCTACTGTAAATACTGATATAGTATCTACAAAAAGTTAGTTAGTTAGAAAGTTTTATGAAATATTACGTAAAGATAGAGGATATATTGATTCTAAGAAACTTAACTAGATTTAGAGTTATATTGATTAGGCATATATTTAGTAGTACTTAACTAATATTTAGTTAGCTGTAAATAATAATGAAACTTTACCATTCTCATTTCCATTATAGCATGATTAGATATTCTTAAAAGATAGAAGGAAAATTAAAGCAAGTTCTAATACAGAAATAATTATGAATAGTAGTGATAATATTGCTACCTTTAAATTTTGGGTACATAATTATTTAGTAAAAGCTTTATAGAAGGGATCATATTGGGATGGAGAAAAAATGCAAGATTTTCCTAAGAATAATAGTTTTATTAATGGTTTAAGAATCATAGGAGATCGTGATAAAAATGCACTAGCTCTAGATATTGATATGCTTAATATTGATAAATCTAGAGAATCTACGTTAAGATATGCGTCTTATGAAGAAGATTTCAATAAACTTATAAACTATAAAGTAGGAAAGTTTAATTTATAGGATATATTTATGATTTATAATTTATTTGTAAATGGTAATAAATATGGTTATAATAGATTAACTACAATATTTTAGAGTAAATTAATAGAGGACATAAATAATATTGGAAATCCTCAATATACTCCAAGTGCATTAATGCAATGGTATAGACATTTAGGATAGGCTGATAAGGCTAATATATAGCAAACTATTGATAATAAAACTCTACCTATAGAAGATTCTATAAATGCTTTAGGAGCTACCCTTGAAGGATTTGATATTTATTCTGCTCCGTATGTAGAATCTCTTTAGTAGGCTGGAGATAATAGAGTAGTACGTATAAAAGATCCTAGAAATTCTCCTACTAATGGTTTAGTTGTGCTTTATAACACTAAAGATCATAAATTTATAAATCCTTTTACCTAGATATCTGAAGGATATGATAATTAGAGAGAACTTATTGAGAGATTAAAAATAAATAAAGAATATTATCCAATAAATATTAATTTACAAGAATAGATAAATAAATTAGAATAGATGTTTAAAGATATTGTTTCTGGAGGTACTAGTCTATATAATATGACAATATCTGGTAAAGTTAAAATTAGAGTTAATTGTTAATGAGTTGTACTATCACATTAAATATTGGTAGTAATAAAATTACTTTGGATGGAATAGAAGAAGATTCCATCCAAAGTTTTTATGATTACTCCAATCTTATATAGAAAATAAATGAATAGGGTAAAACTGAAGAATTTATTAATGCTATACGTGCTCAAGGCATTAATAATACTTCAATATACGTAAATAAAGATATGGAAGGACTTACTGACAGTAAATAGTTTTTCCTTCCGAATATGACTTATAGAGAATTTCGTAATAAGTTTCCTACAGCTCCTGAATTAGAGAATATAAATGTATTATATGTAGATGAAATAAAAACTAATGGAACTGATACTCCTTTAGTATATTCTACTAAAGATGTTTAGGGTAACGATTTATATATAGTACAAAGGGGTGGAGAAAAATAGTTTATAAATTATTTAAATAAACTTAAAACAATTTAGGATAACGATATTCCAAGTAATTTTATAAATTTTATATAGGAATTAGAGCAATCTGACGAAGCTTGGTTAAGAAAATTTTCATCATATTCTTTTACACAATCTTCTAGTAAAAAAGCTAGAGGAGAATATGAAGAAAGTATTAAAACTGCTAGAGAAATTCTTGCTAAATATCTATAGAATCCTGAAAGTTTTTATGAATATTTATTATCAGGAAAAAATGCTAACTTTAAACAAAATGTAGAACGTATTAGAAAAATAAAAGAAGCATTAAATTCTTTAAATGATTATGACCCTCCTAGAGAATATGGAACTCCTTTTGCTAATGCTCTAATGATGCATACTTCTTATAAAAAATTTAATGAAATTACCTATAGAGCTGTCACTTTATAGCAATTAAAAACATTAACAAAATAGGCTTCTCCTGAATTATACGAAAAGTATTTTTCAAAAGATAATCCTGATCCAAGTGCTATATAGATTAAAGTAAATTCAGTATTACGATAGTTATTTTGGAACACTGATGGCTAGGAAAATTTAAGTACTAAAGGTATTTAGATAGAAGCTATTTATAATGGTAATATATATTTTAATATTTAGCCTTCTACATTCGAAACTAAATATGGATATACTATAGCATCTAAAGAGGCATATCCTCACCAAGAATAGGAATATAAAGGTTATAATATATATTCAGCAGTAATAAATGGAGCTACTAAGTTCATGGTAGCTAGAGGAGTTTTTACTGATTAGAATGTAGGAAAGACTTACGATAGTTTATAGCAAGCTAGAGATTTTGTTGATAAGTCTTTTAAAGAAGATATTCTAAAAAAAGGATTACTATTAGATTTATATATGCCTAACGAACATGGTGTATAGTTTAATTTATCTACTCATAACTCTACTATATTACCTGGTTAGGTTATTAGAGCTATAAATGTCTAGATAAATTCTAAAGCATTTACTAAAGAAATTTAGAATTATAATGCTGAATAGGGATTAAAGTTTATACAAAAATATAATGATACAGTAGACACTACTTAGTTAGATAGCTTAGAAAAAATTTTATTAACCGCAGCTAAGGTACAAGAAGGTATAGATAAAGGTGTATAGGAAGATTTAACAGAATTTGTTGATAATCTTAATAATTATAATTATTACTATGTTAATAATGTAGATTAGAGTTAGGGTTTATAGTATACTATATAGTTACAGCAAATACCTAATGTAAGAAGTGCTGCTAATAGTCCTATAGGATGGGTTTCTATGCCCCAAAGATTAACTTACTTTGCAAATAAGATTGAATCTAGATTTGGAATACCAACTTAGGTATTAAATAAATAGGCTATATCTGAAAATTATGGTGAATAGTTCGTTGATAAAAAGGCTTTTATTAGCAATAATGAAATTGTAATTAACCTTGAATCAGCTACTAAACAAGATGTAGCACATGAATATATGCATGTATTTATGGGTATTGTAAAAAGCTAGCCAGATTTGTAGGAAGATTATTTTGATTTATTACAAGAGCTAGTAGAAAATACTGAATAGGGGCAGTAGTAGCTATAGTAGTATCAAAATGTTTCTGAATATTCTGATTTAGCTAAAATTGATTTATATGAAGAAGTCGCTGCTAATATAATGGGAGAATATCTTACTTCATTAAACCCTAATACATATCCTAAAATATTTAGAGATTTTAGAAAATTTATTTAGAATAATACTTTTAATTAGGATTTAAAAGAAAATATTTTAGATTTTACAGATTTTGCTGTAAATAGTTCTTATAAAATAAGTACTAATAGTACAGAACGTTAGATTACTAACTTTTTAAAGACAGCATTACAAAATAATATTATTTAGGAGATTTGTTAATGAGTTGTAAATATTTTTTTAAAGGAGTATCTAAAAAATCTGATAAATTATATCAGATATTTAGTAAACTAGCAGGGGATGAAGGGTTATCTTATTTTGAATTACATAATTTAATATCTGATAATATAGATTTAACTAAATATAGTGACACTTTATTTTCAGCACAAACTGATGTATATAATAAATTAGTAAATTTAAAATCTAGTCCTCTTATTTTTGATAAATGGGGTAATGTAGTAGCTGATGATCCAGAATCAGGAGTATATAATATTTAGCATTTTTTAGATAGTTAGTACTTTGACCCAAATTAGAAGTATTATACTAAGATGAATGATGAAAATTATAAAGATGCTTTAAGAAAAAGAGGCTATACTGAAGACTAGATAGCTCAAGAGTTTGAAAAATTTAAATTAGTTGGAGCGGATGCTTATGTAATACATTATTTAGTTAATAACTTAGAGATTTCAAATGTAAATGACCCATATACTTGGAATGTGCAAGTATCTTTACTTATTGGTAAGTAGATAACAAAATTAACTGAAGATATTACTAAACGTAAGTTGGGTAATTTAAACACTGATCTTTAGGAAGCTTTATTAAATAGCTTTAATAGAGTTTTACAAAGTGTTGGCAATAATAATAATTTAGGTTCCCAAATTTTATAGTCTAGAATAATAACTGCTAGAGAAAATAAAATGGGAACTAGTACTAGTCGAGTGCGTAATATTGCAGTTACCCACGCATTAACAAAAGATGGAATAAAATTACGTGGACACATAGACTAGGTAATTGTAGATAAATATGGAAATATTGCTATATATTAGAATATAGTATCTAGTTAGCCTTATGAATCTTGGATAAAAATAAAGAAGTAGAAATTTGAATTAGAACTAGCTTTTTTAAAGAAAATATTATAGGCTAAAGGATTTAATGCTAATAAAATTAGTTTACACTTAATTCCTACATAGATAGTATATAATGATGATGGTTCTATAAAAGATATTCGTATGGATTATCCAAAAAATATCTAGGTCCAAGGAGAATATTAGTTAGGAGATATAGATGAAGCAGTTGAAGCCTATATAGATACTCCTGATTTAAGTTTTGGTAATATTGATGACAAAGTATAGACAGCATTAGATAAGACTAATTTAATGTTTTTAAATGCTAACATTACTTAGAATAGAATTACTAAAACTATTGATAGTTATATTGCTCAGCAATATAATCCTAGAACTGGTACTGGTGATATAGTAAAACTAGAAGATGATCCTTAGGGATATAATTATGCTGTAACTATTGATGGAGAACTTCATAAAATAAAAGAAGATTCTTTACCTAAAAATAATATTGAATTAAAAGAATTATTATAGAAAGAATTTGATAAAAAGGAAAAATAGATAAGTACAGTACTTGATACTTTAGTAAAATAGATTTAGGTAGCAAGACATAATCCTTAGAATACTACATTTGAAGCTTTCAAAAGAAGTAATTATAGATTAGTCTCTTTACTTGGTAAATATATTGAACCTACTTATATAGGAGGAGATCCAGTATATGAATGGAATATTATTGATAATGAAGCTTTAAGAAATGCTCACATTTTATTGTTTCAAAATAGTAAAGGATAGATAGATGTAGTATCACTAGCTAATTATAATCTATATGAGGTAAATAAACATAGAAGTAATGGTTCAAATATTATGAATAGTTATATTATGGATAATCAATCTGGTAATCTATATAATTATGACTGTTCTTTTGGGCATATGGAATAGATTCGCACATTAAATATATTAAATGAGATATTACCACAATTAGATGGTAATTTTAAATTGGGTAATATTTAGGTAATATCTACTTATGGCAGAGGTTAGGGAATGTATAGTACTGCTTCAGACTTAATTACTAAATATTATTCACCTATATTAGAAGTAGTAAATAAATATAATAGTGGAGTAAAATTAAATAATAATTTTGGTAATATCAACTTTGTAGATTAGTACGAATTAATTACTGATTATATAAGTAATTTTTTAACTACTTCTTCTTATTTAGAAACTAATCCTATACGTTATAAATTAAAAGATGCTAAGGAATAGTTAGAAAATGCTAACTCCGAGTCAGCTAGAAGAGCTGCTTTACAATCTTTTCTTGAATATTTATAGAATAATCCTGTAATAAAAAATCTACAAAATGGAACCTCTGATTTAACTTATGCTAATGATAATACTAAGATGTTAGCTAATATTTATAATTAGGCATGTTATGAATATAATAAATTAATGGGAGTCTATGTAGAAACTAAGTATAAACCTTTAAGCTGGCTAGAAAGTAATATAGTAAAACCTGATGCTAATTCAGATAATAATTATAGAACTATTAAGCAAATTGTTACTTAGACAACTTTCAGAGCTAACGAAAGAGTGATGGATGCTGCAAATCCTATTCAAAATTTTACTAGAGATTATTTTAATTAGGCAGGATATTCTACAGTAGAAGGGTCTTTAATAGGAGATGAAAACAAATATTTTGATAATATGTTTATGCATAATGAAAGAGGAGAAAAAATAATGATGTTTAAAAATCCTTATAAGAATGATGCTGCTAATTACATGAATTCTCATGAAAAACTTTTTCTTAAAAAAGCTTTATTTGAGCTTGCTAAAGTAACATATTCTATGCATAATAAAAAATTTGATTTTACGAGCTATGAAGATCCAGAATTTGCTAAAGCTGTAGAAGAATAGGAAGTATTACGCTATGTGCCTTTAAAAAGAGCTTCTCCTACTTTATCAGTAAAATCATTAAAAAATGGTGTAAATCAATTTTTTGATACTATTAAAGGGCTCGCTTCTAAAGAAGATAATGTATTTGCTAAATGGCAACAAACTTTAGATAAAGAAGGAGCTAATATATCTATGAGAGATAGGTTTGAAAATGGAGTAACTAATCCTTTTGCTTCTAGCATGTCTCCGGATAAAAATGTTAGATAGGAAATATTAAATTAGCATACAAACGATTATTGGGAAACTAATATTCCAGCATTACTGTATAGTTATATTAATGCTAATATATTAACTCAAGAATTTAATAAATCATTAATATTGATTAAATCAGTGATGTTTTAGGCTAAAATGCTAGCTTTAAATTCTGGAAATCTTAAATATCTTGAATGGTTTTAGAAAGAAGCTGATAAATATTTAACTGTAAATGTATTTAATGATACTATACTAGAAGACACTTCTAAAAAATTCTTCACAGTAATTAATCCTGTTAAACATTTTGTATCTAAGATGTTCTTAAGTTTTAATATTAAATCTATGTTTAGAGATACCTTAGAAGGATTTCAATAGAACTATATTAAAGCTGCTACTAAATATGGTACAGATATTTCTACAGCTAATTTAACAGCCGCTTATTACATAGTAATGAAGGGTAGTTGTACTAATGTAAGAACTATCTCTTTATTAAATCAATTATGTATTAAATATGGTTTATCTAACTTAGACTTTGCTAATATTGCCAATGGATTAAGAACTGATAAAAGTGGTATTAACCATTGGGATGATATAGCTTATAATACCATGAAACGCCCTGATTTTTTAAATAGAATGACTTTATTTGTAGCAAGAGCTTTGTAGGACGGTGTTTGGGATGCCTTATCTTTAGATGAAAATGGTAAAATTAAATATGAATGGAAAAAAGATAAAAGATTTCAAGATATATTAAAAGCTCCTAAAGGTAGTGAAAAATATAATAAAGCTAAATCATTATATTTTTCAGCTATACGAGCATATAATAAAGAACATATTGATTCTCCTATTGGATATAATAAAGACCTTCCATCACCTTACTCATTAGAAACTATTGACAAAATTAAACAAGTTGCTGATAGTATATATGGTAATTATGATAGGGGTGGTAGAATGATGGCAGAAAACATGGCTATAGGTATGTCTTTTGCCCAGTTTACTACATATTCTAATGGTATTATTGCTAACTGGTTTGGTAAAAAGAGAGTTATAAAAGGAGATAAATTAGAATAGTAGAAAAATGAAGCAGGACAATTATTATATTTTACTGAAGATGGAACTATTACTACAGAAAATACAGGAATTCCAGTAATGGATAATGTGCCTATAGTAGTTTAGGGAATAATTCATACTTTTGGAGATATATTAGGAATATTATCTGATACTAATTAGGATGATAAAATTAAAAAAATAAAAGAAATGATAAATGCTAATCCTAATGATAAGGCTAACCTTAGAAAAGCTTTTGTTAGTTTAGTATGGGCAGCTTTTATGAGTATTTTATTTAAAGAAATATTTGATCCTGGATATAAAGAAGTAATGAAGTCTTATAGTAGTGATGATATATTATCTAGTGCTATGACTTATGTAGTATATAATGGAGGTAAATAGTCTACCTAGAACTTTCACGAGCTTTTGGTTATTCCAGAATACTTTGCAGGAAGTAATGATGCTAGTAATGGTATGACTATTCCTTATTAGAGTTATCCAACATAGTTGGTTAAGAATATGTTTAATACTGCTACAGACCCTAATAAACATTGGGGTGAGTATATTGTAAATAATGTTCCATCATTAGCTATGTATAAACAGGCTACTAAAGCTTATTATAAAGAAAATTAAAAAAATAAGGGGCGTAACCCAGGATTTCTCCTGAGCTACGCCCCTTTAAATGTATTAATACCAATATAAGGTATTAATTAAATTATTTTCTTCTACTAAATCTTGTATTATGCTAATATCTATTTTTCCAATCATAGTAATTTTAGCATGTGGATTGTTAAACAACTCTGGATATATTTCTTCTGTGTAAATATATCCTTGGTCAAAATAATTACAACACTTTTGTGCTTCTATTACATTTACGTCTAATAAACTTATTTTAAACATTAGTCTGTTAATTCTTCAGATTCATCAACATAAGTATCTCCTGATGATTCATACCATTCATCTGCCATTTCTCCTTCCCACCAATTTTCTTCAGCTTCTTCTTGGGAGTTAGCCTCTACAATATAAGATATATACCTAATCACATCTTTACTAGTAGTTACTAAATACTTAGACATTTAATTTTATTTTGTAAATCAATTATAGTTCCATTATTTTGAATAATCTTATCGAAAGTATAATCATCTAATGCTGTTTCGCTAATATGGTCCATTAATGTAATATTAGGTCTTTCTACTCTCCATACTTCTCCTCCCAAATCTTTTATCATTTTAAATTCATTAGGATAGCGAACATCTGGAATTAAAATAGTATCTATAGAACCATTCTTATTAATAGCTGCAATTTTACCAATCATAATATTTACCCAAAAATCTTCGGTAATACTTTGTCTAAAAGCATTGCCAACATCTTGGAGCAAATTTCTGACAGTATAATTCTTACCCATCCAAGGAATAGTTAGCTTTTTAGTCTCTTGTAAAGACATATCATAAGTACCAAATGGTATAAGTAATCCTTGACAGCAATCTTTTAAAGAATCTGCAAAATGTAAAGTAGTACAATGTGCTTTACTAAATCTACTATAATAATTAGCTACAGTATCTTTACCTGAAGTAGCTTTACCAGAAATTCCTATTATTACCATGTATCAATATCAGTTATATCCTTTTCATTCTTACAAATATTACATCTTATTCCTATAAAATTACCTAGTCCAAAAGGTGAGAATATGTAACTAAATTTTGGACAACCATTAACTCCTGAATAAGGAGTGTCGCACTGCTTATTATGTTCTTTTATAAACTCTTTAGCTGCTTGACACTCCTTATCTGATAATTTAAAAACCAATCTTTCTTTGTTCTTTTTTACCAAAATCTATTTTATCTCTGTTATAGATTTCTGCTAAAGTTTCGGCTTTATCATCTCCACATATGGCTTTAGTTTTATCTTTACTTAAAGCTTTAAACTCATATTTTATTTTGAGTCTTCCAGGTCTTAATAAAGCTTCATCTATATCTGTTAATGCTGCATTAAAAGTACATAAAAACCGTATATTTAAAGCATCTCCAACTAATCCATCTGTAATGTTTAAAAGAGAATTAATCAACGGATTTTCATGAGTATCTCTACGTTTTAATATATATTCACAATCTTCCATTATGATTACAGCATTCTGTAATTTTAGAAGGAAAGATAAAAATTGTCCCGAAACTATATTTTGTAACATAGAAAAATCCATTATATAAAAATTAGTATCAGAACAATCATAAATAAGTTTCTTTATAAGACTTGTCTTTCCACTTCCTGCGATTCCATACATTAATGCTAAACCTGAACCATCCTTTTCACAAAATTCTTTATACCTATCATAAGGTAAATCATCGTTATAGTTCTTTTTTACATCAATATCAATATTTCTAGAACTTGTACATTCTGTAGTACTGAATCCTGTATTAGTAGACACTACTAAATCATAAGTTACAATTTTATCAGTATCCTCAGGTAATGGTTTTACAAATTCTAAAAGTTTCTCAGCTTGCTTATAATCATTATAATTTACTTGGATATAATTGCTAAATATTTGAACTTCTCCATATGTTGTAAAATAATGACCTATCTCATCTTCATCAATATAAATACCATAATCTATATTATCAGAAAATTCTTTTATGAAATACTCTTGATAAATACGAGGACTATCAGTTACACTATCTAATTCTAATTTTCCATCTACTTCTATTATTCTAGGATTAAAAGCATTTAAAAGTTGTGCTTTATTGTCCTTATCTAATATTATAAAATAAGAACGTATGTTACTATACATAGTATACATCACTGCCGGTTTAAATACAGTATCATGTACTTTATATAATTCTTTTAATGTTGCTTCTATTCTAGCTTGTATTGTATTACTATACATTAATATAAAATATTGTTAAAGATTTATCAAAGCTATTTTTATTAGCTCCTAAAATATCTATATTAGTTTTTCTATTAGAGTATACCACAGTAACTCCATTAAATTCTGGTAGAATATTATAGGATTCACTTGAAGACATCCCATCCATAGCATCAAAAGGTCTTCTCTTATATGATAGACTAACAGGAATTAGTTGATTCATTATTTTCGTCCTAATCTAATTAATTTATAAAATTTCTCATCTAAATTCAGGTGTATAATTAATAATGATAGATTGATAATTAATTCTAGTATAGATAGACCTGTATTAACTATTGGACAAAATACTAAACATAATGTCCAAGGCTTTTTATCAAAAGCACTATCATCATATCTAATACTTATTATAGCTCCTATAATTGATGCTATGTATATTATAATTAAGTTAACTATCATATTTTAGTTAATTTAAAAAATTCTTCATGCATTGGCTTAGCTATTTCCTGTGCCATTGGATGTGCGTCATGGGCATCTCTTCTTTTGAAGAAGTTTTCCCAAGCATCTTCAAATCCGCAAGAGATAAGTTCCGATTTAATGCATAAAGGAAGTACAGAGCGAGCTTGCTGAGGAGTCCATCCTTCAGACAAAAGAAAGAAATAATAGCGTTCTGTATATTGTAGAGCGTGAATAAGCCCTGCTTCCGTTGCTCCCATACGTGGTAATTTGTCAGGAAGAGTATCTGGAGTACCATAGTCTCCTTCAGGAATATTGCACCAGCATGGTTTAATAAAAGTAATTTCATTACCAAACTTATCCTTAGAATAGTTACAATAACGAGTACTTTCAGCTAAATGGGATAATCCTACATGAGTTCGGAATTCATCCATAACTCCACGGTCAAGAATCATGTGAACTGTGTATCTCTTATGATGATGCTCAGTAGGCTCACAAAGATATTGTAAGTCATCTTCCCAATGATTTTCTTTAATTACTCTGTAATTAGTAGATATATAAGCATGATTATTAAAGTCTTCCTTGATACTCCAAGGATTAAGACAATACTTACCAACAGCATATATATATTCATCACCTGGCTCTAGATTATTTGTAGGAATATCTAAATACACAGTGCCAAATTCAAGAGGCCTATCATGTCCTCTAGATTCTAGCATATTTACAAACTTCTCATAGGAGGTGTCTGTAATTTTATCTTCGCTTTTATAACTTACTCGCGCGCATCTTTCAATATGCTTTTTGATTCCTACTAAAGAGAAATCTGTTTGATTGATAAATTCAAATGACTGTTTAATTAATTTCATATTACTTAACTATTTTTACATACAATGTATCATGAGGAGCTGTTTTATTAGTTCCCTTTACAATATCTCCAATTTTTGAAAAATTCTTATCAAGGATAATTACATCATCTACGAAGTAATCACTTTCTCCTCTATTTTTAAATACATTTTTACATCCCCAGACTTGGTGATATTTAATTTTAACTTTCCAACCTTCTACTTGAGCTTTAGCTAAAGTATTAATAAGACTCTGTTGGTCGTTACGATCATTATCCATTGAAAAAGCAAATGGTTCTCCACTAGAATTCATACCAGTTTGAGTAACGTTAAGTAACCCATCCCACGAATCCCAGAAAACTCCTGCTTTACTAAATTTAGTTACAGTACCAACACGTTCTCCATTAGAAAACTGTTCTTTACAAGACGTTAAGCACGCCATAGCTACTAGAAAAATAAAAATTTTCTTCATTTTTTATCGTTTTAAAAAATTGTCTAGCATTTTTTATATATCTTTGTAATTCTTCTTCGCATAATGCTTCATAATAAGGATATTGGGAAGAAGTTACGTATTTACTATACCAAGGATTACCATTAGCTCTTATAATTATATGAATATTAAATGGATTATATCTTGGATAGTCTTCAATTTCTATAGTAATATCAGGATATTTACAGTCTTTTATTTGTTCAGATATATTAGAATATTTTTTTTAGAGATTTATCCATATATTAATATAGTTATACATATATAACTGTAGTTGTCTCTTTTGGAATTACTTCTGTTAAATCTGCATCTTCATCTACTGTGTCTTTAAAATCCCAATATGGACTTTGATAATAATCAAAAGAATAATATTTATTATTAACTTTTATAATTGCCCTGTATTCAACATAACCTTTTTCTGAATCAATATCAAGAATAATATATTCGAGGTTTATTATCTGTATATATGAATATAATCTTTTTAAATAATCATATATTTCATCTAAGTTATGGGATTCACAAAATTCTAGATATTTGTCTGCGATATCGTCAGGCATATAGTCTTCTATCTCTTCCCATCCATAATTTATATGGAGTATATAATAATATTCGTCTAGTCTTAATTTCATAATTCCAAAAAGTCTCTAACATCAATATAATCTATGCCAAAATTTTCGGCACACTTTTTATCTGAATCTGAAAAATCTCCTGGTTTACCAGAAGCATCTCCTATCATACCAAAGATGATGATCATGACATAATTTTTCTAGCATTCCAGTATTAGGCTTTCTATTAGGATTATTATTATCCTTAGAAGCACAATATATGTAATCATAATACATAAGTAATTTACGTTCATTTAAATAGTAAAAACATAAATCACTAATGGCTTCTATTTTGGTTTTAAAATCCGCCTCAGATATAAATTTACCTATACCACCTTGATTAGATACTATATAAAAATGTCTAAGATTAGGTAATTTCTCTTTAATTTTATCTAATACTGGAAGTTGTATTCTAAAATCTGTAATATCTTCAGGAAATATTTTACCTGATATAGTTTTAATTAAAGTACTGTCCAAATCAATGAACAGTACTTCTTTAGTTTCAAAATCAATCATTCACAATATTGTTTAAGTAATACTTCATCGGGTGAATCATCTAAATATTGCATAGCCTCACCATAATTTATCCAATTATCTACTCCCCATTCTTCTAATGTTAATAATTTCTCAGAATTTCTAATTAACTTTAAAAGAGTATCCTTATCGATTTTTATAGTATTATTTATATTAGTAATAGATATCTTACTATTACCCCATGGAATAGACTCTTCTTCTCCTTTTTCATTTACAGGAACTTTGCTTCCCTCCCAACAAGGATAAGGCATATTTGTACTCATTTCTAAGGCATCATGTACTGAGCAGAAGTTATTTGAATTATTTACAAGATATTCAAAAGTCTCTTTAACTTTATACATTAAGCAAGAATGTTTTTAAGATTAGCTACAAAATTATCTGCTTGGGTTTTAATACTCTCAATATCTTTAATTTCATCCTGTAATTCTTTGATAGAGCTTTCTTTAGCCGCTATAATCTCATCTGAAGAAGCTTTTGTAATTAACATAATTAATAAAGTTATACCGTAAACAATTACAATAACTATATCAATTATTAGAAGCTCTTGTAATGTCATCATAATAAAGTACTGATGGATTATCTTTGTGTATATCTATATTATCTAATTTAGCTATAGCTAGTTTTTGTTTAAATTGTGCTAAATCAAATCCTAGAGTAATTACATGAATACCATTTACTGTGGGGATATAATATAATATTACATTTGTGTAAGGTCTACATTCTCTAACCAGACTTAAATATTTATTTATAAGACCCCAATCCTTAGTATCGAAATCTAATATCCATTTAGATTTATAATCAGTATTTCTTCTTTGACCTATTGCTTTAGAAACACATTTAAATAGTTTTTTAGAATTACATTCTATAGCTTCTAGGGCTTCTCTAATTATTTCGTATTGTACTTGTTTACAATTTCTAGGGTTTACCCAGAAATAAGCTCTAGCATTAAAAGTTTTACATAATGTAACTATTTCTTCTTTCTTATTTAAAAAAGATTTTTTATCAAAGAAATGATAGTCTTTAATTACATTATTATTACTACCTATACTACATTCTTTTTTCCTTTGTATTACTTGTACAAAGTAAAAATCTCCTTGGTCTGAGAGATTATCAAACCAAGGAGTAAATATATTAAAATTATCTACCATTTAAAGGATATATATCTTTATAATTATTATAAAAACTTCTAATAACTTTTTCTGTAACTTGTAAATCTCTGTTCTTATCACGCTCAATACATACAGATAAAGAAGTATCAAAGAAGTCTTTATACTCTATTTCGTAATCTTCGTAAGTTTTAATTAAACGGTCAAACTGATCTAAAACCTTTTTATTTAAATTAGTATTATCGATAACTACATTAAATCCTCTACTTAATGCTTCAACTATAGCGTCAAATTGTATCTCTTGTACTAATTTTTCTCTACTAGGAACCCAATATTTACCAAGCATAAGTCGAATATCATCTTGATTAATTCTAACTCTATGTTCTGGGTCTTCAAGAACCCATTTCTTAGCCCAAAAGGTTTTACCTGATGCAGGTATACCCCTACATATAATTAACTTATTCATTCTTTTTCTAAATCAAAATCATCAATGCTCCATCCTTCATCTAAAAAACGATTTTGCAAAGATCTACAAATATCTTCAACATCAGTTGTAGAAATTTGTTTACTTATACAAAAACATATTGTATAATCTTTTTCTTCCAAAGGAATATCTGTGTTAAGATTATCTAAAAATCTCTCCTCAGATTGCATTAACGTTGGTGAATTACTAGTCATAATTAAAATTGCTCAATATAATCAGCTTCAGGGAATTGTGCATATACATCATCCCATACAGCATCTACCTCCATTTCGTCATCTTCTTCATAATGGTTAGAATACTGAGTTCTAGAACCATCTTTATTAGTTATAATAAATGTCATATATTTATTACATATTTATCAACAAATTCTCCATGAGTTTCACAATAATCTAATTGTTCATACTCGCCCATTCCAGTGCAAGCAAATTCTACAAATCTTTGTAAAACTCCTTCTGAAACTTTATCTACTAATTTATGACAAATTTCTTTTTGTTTGTCGTAATCTATATCAACGAATTCTTTGCCGTCGATATATAGTGAATAGTCGTTACAAATGTAAGTTATTTCCATTTTAATGAATCCAGTAATTAGGTAATGTTCCATCTTTACATCTAGAGATATCAGCATCTAACTTACATCTAGTACAGAATATTTCTCCTGCTTTAACCATAATAGCATGAAGTCTAGTAGCTACTTTTTCAGCTATTTCTATAGGTGCTTCACAATTAATTTCATCATAAGGAGTGACAGTAATTAAAACCTTATTAAAGAGGTTATTTTCTACTATCCATTTAAAGAAATAAATCATACTTACTTTATAACATAAAGCTCCAGTATGTTGTATTCTATAATTTATACTATTTCTTTCACACTCCCCTTTTTTCTTAAAGAATTTTCGCACTTCTTGTACTGTATCGCAGTTAGGAGATTCTCGCTTCATTTCTCTATAATATTTCCAAAATTCCCTATCTTGCATTTTTTCCTGCATTGAACGTAGAGATTCAAAGTCATATATATGCGCTCTATATTTACTTATAGGATTTAAAAGTATATAACCTTTTTCCATTACTATTTTTCTACAATACTCTTGATACTTAGCTAATCCTGAGAAACCCGACATATAATTTTCATATATTTTTTTAGCCTCTTCTATAGAGATACCTAAATTTCTATGTATAGTATTAAAGTCTCCACCATAATTGAATCCAAACTCAATCTTCTTAGCTAGCTGTCTAAGATGGTGATACTTTTCTTTAATTTCTGTTATTTTTGTATCTCTTGGTATTTGATCAGGATAACTCATATAAGCAGTTAGAGCATGTAAATCTCCACTTCCCTCCATTAATTCATGTATTAAAGCTTTATCATTAGAAATGGAAGCCATAATAAAGGATTCCTGTCCTGAATAATCTATTGAAATCCAAGAGTTACCTTTCTCTGCAATAAAACAACTTCTAGTTTCTGGATCTGCTGGAAGATTAAGAAAATTTACATATTCTATTTTAGCATTTTTATCTTTTCCACCACTAGATATTCTAGCAGTATTAGTACCTAATTGATTAAACTTAGTATATACTCTACCAGTTTCAGAATTTATCTGGTCTAGCCAGTTTTGTCCATAAGTAGAACATACTTTTTGAGCTTCCTTATAATCTAGATAAATAGGAAGAATTTCAAAATCCTTAGCTTGAGGCTCTAATAATTTAGCATCCACAGAATCTTTTAACTTCTTTGTCTTACTGTCTACAGTAGAAGTATTTATTCCAATAACTTTAAACAATGGAATTACTTGAGCTGCACTATTCCAATTTATAGTACATTGTGGGTCAGTATTAAATCCTGAAAATAAGTCTCCTTGTAAATCTACTTTAGTAAATCTAGAATCATTTCCATAGTGTTTTACTACCCAATTATTTAATTTAGTTAGAGCGACCTTTAAACGTTTATCATCCTTTACCATTTTAAATTTCCATTTTTCTACGTCTAATTTTACTCCGCACCATTCCATATAAGCTAATGGGATAACAAATCTATTCTCTAACTGAACTGCCTTTACCAAATCTTCTTTTTCTAATGCTTTTATTTGGGCATTCATTAAATCTTCCAAATCTACTACATCATTAGCTGCATAAACTATTACTTCCTCAGTTAGACCAACTTTAGTAATTTTACCTCGAACAGTCTTATCCATATATTTATTAAGATATTTATATTCAAGAGTTTTTAAGTCAGCATGGAAACTACCTTTAGGGTATCCCAAATATCTAATCTTTTCAGCTAACATTACATCCCAAACTCTAGATAATATAATGTTATGTTTAAAGAAGAATTGGGTATCAAATTTAGCATTAGCTAAGATATATAAAATATTGGAATCTTCTAATATATCTTTATATTCCCAAATATTTATAGTAGTGCAATCAATTACTACTTGATTTTCTTTAGTACCTATCTGAACGGTTAATAATGCTTTAGTATGGGGATTTAGTCCCATAGTTTCAGTATCTAACCCTCTAATTTTTTTCATAGAATTAATAATTTCTTTACTTCTTTCTATGGAAATACATTCATATTTAGAGGATTTAAATAAAGTTTTAGTTTTGGTAACTAAATAAATCATTTAAATATTCTTAAGAATTTTTTTCTTTTTTAATTTTTTAATTGCCTCTTTTCTAATTTGTCTTATGCGTTCTGGAGTACATCCAAATAAAGGAGATATAAGCTCAGGAGTATATTCCTGACCAGTAAATCCATAACATAACATTATTATATCATGTTCTTTATTGGATAACCCATCTAAAACTTTATTTATGACTTTTGTTTTATAAGACTGTTCTATGTCATTATCTGCTAGAGGGCTATTATTATTTTTAACAATATCAATTAAAGTAGAGTCTCCGTCATCATCACTACTACCTAATGGAGTGTCTAAAGACATACATACTTTTTTAGCATTTATAGCTCCATTAATTTGTTTCATAGTTTTACCAGTAGCTTTTTCTAACTCTTCATCTGATGGAGGTCTATCTTCAGTTTGCCAATATTTATTTATAACTTTAGCAGCTTTGTTATAAGTAAGTTTTTGACTTACAGGAACTCTGACAGTATCTGCTTTATAATGAATAGCTCTACGGATAGCTTCACTTATATGCCATACAGCATAAGTTATAAACTTAACATTATATTCACTTTTATATAAGTGGCTAGCATGGATAAGACCTACATTTCCTTCAGCTATTAAATCTGATAAAGGCAGTCCTTTATTCTGAAACTTTTTAGCTACAGTTACTACAAACTTTAAATTGGCATTTACTAATTTCTCCCAATCTCCAGTATCAGCACATTTTTTTTCTTCTTCTAAAGATAATGGAGTAGAATGAGTAATGTTATTTAAATAAGCTTGTAATGCTTCACTATCGTCTGTAATTAAATTATACCCAGCCATTTCTATCCCACATTTCTGTCAAAGTGCCTTTTATATAAGTCCTATAAAGAGTACGTTCATACTCGTCTGGATCTAATTCTTCTGGCAAATCTTCTGCGCATTCATAAAATTTACCACGATATAAGTAACAATTAGTTATCTCAGTACCATCATAAGGTTTATATGGCATATTAGAATAATCTATTATATTATACAAAGTATCATCTACATTCATATAATCCGTAGTATAGATTACTTCATCAGGAAAATTTTCCCTCAATTTATTAAAATCAGTAGATATTTGTTCTACGTGAGAGCCAAAATGAGAATCATCTATAATAAAATAAATCATTGGTCTTCTTTTATTAAAGTTTGGTCAAATTTTATATTATCTACAGAAATTACTTCAGCACAAAAAGAACATGAAAATTTAATAGCTTCTGATATAAGTTTTGCTAATTGCTTAGAAACTTCTTCAGGAAGTTTTCCTACAAATTTTCTTTTATCTGCTCTAACCTTAGAAGGTATTATTGGCTGAAGACTAGTTTGTTTAATCTTAATTACTGCATCATAAGATACTGTATAATCTTTAAGAGGAGAGACATATTTTGTTTTGGGCTTTCTCTCTGTTACTACTTTCGGAACTTGTATTTTACTTTTTGGCATATTTTCTAGTTGTTTCATATTCACACATTAACATTGCAAAAGTACTAGCAAGCGATTCATCACCTCCAGTATTCCACAGATAGTTAAAGGCGTGGAAAAGTTCATGATAATATGTGTTAAGAATACACTCCCTTGATAAAGGCTTACCATTATCTTTAAATATTCTGATTCTAATGATTTGTTCATCATAATCAAATTGTCCATATAATGGGTCGTTATCGTCGTATAATTCTTTGTATAATTGTACTTTGAAGGTGTGACACCCGAGAGTAAAGGTCTCCGGAATGTATGGTAATTTTTCATTAGCTATTACGTCTTTCATTTTAGATGTCTAAATATAATGGTTTATAAATCTCTTTATATTCATTATCTAATATAGATACGTTATATATTTCAGTATTATCTAATTTTAAATATTTATCTTTACAAGTATGTAAATGCCCACAAAATACATATCTAGGTTTTACTCTACAGATTGCATCTGCTAAAGCCTTACCTCCCGCATGAATGGCTTTTGGACTCCATTGACTAGGAGGTAGTAAATCTAAATCTTCTAACATTGGAGTATCATGAGTTAAAATTATATCAGTATCTTCTGGAATATTATCATAATAACCTTTTAACCATTCCTCACTTTGCATAAATGCCCAATTACCAAATCTATGACAGAAAGGAGAACCATATATTTTATAATGTTCAAGATTCTCAGCCACATATTCATAAGTAGTTCCAATTAAATATGTAAGTTTAAAATCAGTTTTAATCTCTACTGCATGAGCTATAAAAGAGGATCTTTCTAGAAGTTTGTCATGATTACCTGCAACCATAATAACTTCATTACAAGGTAAAGAATTAATCCATTTTACAAATGTATCTAAAAACCATATAGTAGCTTCGGGGCTATCAAATTGAATATTTAAAGGAACAATATCCCCTGCTATTAATACTAGTTCACAAGGCTCAATTTTTGGTAGATGACCGTGTAAATCACTTAGTGCACAAATCTTTGTCATTATTAATATAATTGTTTAATAGAATCATCCAAATCATCTCTTCTAGCTTTGAAACTAGGCTGCAATGGAATACCATCTTCAGAATAATAAAAGAATTTACATTCTCCAAAATGTCCTTTATATTCGGTATCAAAGTTTTCTACATAATATTCTTTTAAAGCTTTGTCTCCCCAAGGTTTAGCTTTAAAAGTTCTACCATCAGGTAACTCCATTATAAATACCATATCTTCAGAACCTCTTAGTCCTAACTCATAATCTACAATCTTAAAGCAATCATCTTTATAATTCTTAAATTTAATCATTACGTTCTTTCTAGATCCAAATTCATACATACCTTCTGGATCTCTACAAACAACTCCTTCCCAGCCTTCAGCTACATACTTATCATGTAATTTCATAATATTATCATAGCCAGTAACTTTTACTTGAGGTAATATTTGTAAATGTAATTCAGAATCACTAAAATCTTTATTAGGATTAAATCCGAGTTTAAGATATTTAGCTATTCCAATTAACATTTTTAATCTAGTTTTAAAAGGTATGTTTGGAACCATTATATCATATATAAAATACTGTAGTTCATCACAATCTACAGCATTCTTTTCCATTCTAGCAGCACTATTTATTTTAGCTAGACTCCAACCATGTTTATAAAGCTCTCCATCAAGTTTAATTGATGGATGTTCTTTAAAGAATTGAATTAATAATGGATGTCTTCTTATATGGGTAGTTCCAAAATCATAATCTCCACCTCCTCTAGAAGCAGATTTTATTTCTTTACTGTTCCAATAAAAAGAACATCTAAGCCCATCAACTTTCCTACTAGCATAATAATAAGGAGTATTATCAATAGTTTTCCTAGCTACTTTACTAGCTTGTTTAGCTAACATATGTTTAGGAAAACCATTACCATCAGTATTATACTCAGGAAGAAAGTTTAAAATTATTTTTTCATCTTTATTATCAGGGTCTTCTTCAACTTCTTTATAACCTTTATCCTTATATTCTTTAAGCTTAGAATTAAACTGGAGTTGAGTTTGTTCCCTAAGAGTTCTACTAACTAAGCCTTTCTTTATAGGAATATCTGGATGGTCTAGTCTTTTACCATTTAATTGCCAAGACTGTCTTTTAATAAGATAAGCATGAGCGGAATCACTCCACTCATACCATATTCTTACACATCTAACTTTACCTTTAGCATCCTTAGATACTAAATAAGCATTTGTTTGAAATTCTTTTTCAAATAAGTCAGACACGATTCAATTTCTTTAAAGCATCATAAAGTTGTTCAGGAGTTCCTACTTTTACAAGTTCTCCATCTATAACCCATTCTTTTTCTACATCTTCATATAGCCACCACTCAATATCATCTCTGGTTTCAGAATCATCATTAGCTAAAGCTCTTATTAAACTAGTTATAATAAAAGTTACAGACTCACATATAGATGATTCATATATTACACAACCTAAAGTATCTTCGAGTTTATCTAGTTCTCTTTGATAATGTAAAATATCTCTTAGAGAATCACAAAATCTTTCTTTGTCATAAGTTCTAAAAGTATCATAAGCATCTTCTGCTCCTTGTAAATAGTCTGATATTACGGCATTTACAGCATCTTGATGATTTTCTGTGTCTATTATTGCCATATTAGCATACTGTTTACCTGATACCCTTATTTTTTCTAAAAAAGATTTCTTATTTATCATTTTACTCCAGATTTACCATAACCACTATCAGATCTATCTGTTTCATCCAAAGATTCTGCTTCTATAAGATTAGCCTCTTCTACTTTATTAAGCACTCCCTGTGCAATTCTATCACCCTGTTCAATTATAAAAGGCTCAGTACCATCATTTTTAAGAATAACTCCAATATTACCTCTATATACTGCATCAATGGTTCCTGGAGTATTTACTACAGTAATACCATGCTTCAAAGCCAAACCACTACGAGGACGAATCTGAAGTTCATAACCTTCTGGAATTGCCATATATAAACCTGTTGGAATAAGCACTCTACCTCCAGGATTAAGAATTATTGTAGTAGCACTAAATTTAATAGCATTAAATAAATAATTATCATTTTCAATTTCTTCTACATTAGCTCTGAGGTCAAAACCTGCATCACCTTTATGTGCATATTCAGGAAGTTCATTACTAGATTTATTAATTACTGGAATATTAATAGTTGTGCTCATTTAAATAAGATATTAATTTAGAAATTACATTGTCTTTATCTTCTGCATAAAAGGCTTTAATAACCTTATCATCTTTTTTTACTAATGCGAATGGGGTTTGATTACTACCCCATTCTTGCTGTATCTTATAAGCCTTACTACGTTCTACTTTAGAACCCCTATCTAAGAATTGTAAAAAAGCTTCTCCATTATAGGAGTTTTTAAACAATTCTACTAATGCTGGATTATTATGAATTAATAATACATCAATCATAATAGCATAGTTATATCACTTCTAGTTCTAGACATACTTACATATTGTAATTGTCTAAGGGTCTCTTTATCTTTAGCTCTAAAGATATCTTTCATATCTATAAATACATTATCATAAGAAGACCCCTGGGAACGATGAGTAGTAATAGCATATCCATATTTAAAAGTAGCCTTTCTTATACATCTACCATCAGTAAATAGATCTTTAGATGTGCAAAAACTTCCCATTAAATCATAATATATTCCCCACTTCTTTTTTCTATCGTATCCTTTGGAATTTATTGCTTCAGTTCTTATGGTTTCTATAACTATAGCTAAATCTTCATTACATTCTTCTGGAGCTAATAATGGAATTTCAAAAGATGTATTGTTATATTCATCGTACAATTTAACTGAATATCCTTTACAACTAGTATAATATGGAACTTTAATAACAGTAGGAATAAATTCCTCCACTATATAATCCATAGAATTAGTTACTTCATATCCATCTTTTTTGAAATTTTCATAAGCCATTAAAATTTCTCCTTTATGGAGAAAGTTATCATCATTCCATAAGAGTTTATGAATAGCTTTATTATAGTTACTTACACGAGCATTAGTATAAGCTAAAATTTTAGTATGTAATATATCCTTAGCTTCTATCTCGTATTTAAATTCCGAAACTGCTTTTCTACAAAAATTTTCTAATTTAGACTCTACAAAGAGACTTCCATCCTCACCTTCACAGTTATCCCACTGATGTATTGGAGACTCTCTGAGCGTCTGTAAAATGTCTTTAAGACCACTTTTTTCAGATTGCCTGTATATTTTAGTCAATCTAAATTGATGTTTACATCTAAAGACTTTTGATTGCTCATCTTCTTTTACTGGATTTAATTGAGCATAATCATCACAGAAGATAATCATAGTGCCCATTAAACTACATTTTTCTACTAATAAATCATATAAGTCACTACTTACCATAGATGCTTCATCACAGATGACAATTCCATCATATGGTATAGACATTTTTTTATCATTAGTAGCAAAGAACCTTAATTCTCTGATGTCCAGTTTAAGAATATCTACTTTAGGAGATAATGCTAACATACTATGAAGAGTAGTTGCATCATAATCATTATATTTTTTAAGTACTAAAGCTGCTTTATGAGTAGGAGCACATAATTTTACAGGGAATCCTTTAGTGTTTATCCACTCTAAAAGAAAGCTAGTACAAAGTGATTTACCACAACCAGCAGCTCCTCCTAAATTAATAGGATTTAAAAAGTCTCTTTGTTTAAAATTATCTAATATGATATTAACTATATCATGGAGTACTTGTAATTGTTCCTCCCCTAATGTTATTTGCTTCTCTTCTTCGATAAATCTTAGCCAATTATTTCCTTTTACAAAAGGATTATCTATCATATTAGGTCTTTCTGGAAACCCATCGAAATTATCTATACAAACGAAATCACTATCCATATAAATATAACTTTTCTCCTTTTGGAGTAAGAAACCCCTTAGTAAAAGCGTTTATCTTTTCTTTATTACAATTCTCCCAAGTATTTTTATTTATAGCCTCTTTAAGAGATTTATTATAATAAATTATATCTAAGATTGTCTCCCAATATACATCATTATTATTAGTTTGAAAAGTTAATAATAGTTGATATTTCTTAAATAATTCTAAATTTATTTGAGGGACAAATTCAAATCTAGGACTATCATATTTATCTTTCCAAGTAACGTCATAACTATGTAACTCAATCCATTTGTTAGGAAGCCCAAAAGGTAGCCCTGATATTATAGGACCAAAATAAATGGAAGGTTTAGGAATTCTAAACCATTTCCTAACCTTCCACCATGTTTTAAGAGGATTCTCCATCAGCACGTCTTAAATAAGGTAATAACTTTTCTTCTATTGTTCTATAAAAACGCGGACAAACTTCCTCATATACTAGAGTACCATATAAAGCTTGAATAATTTCTTCTTTATTTAATTCCCATTCTTCCACATAAGATAGGGGGGATTTAATAGACATATCTGAATCAGTATGTAAGAATTTTATATAATCAAATATATCTTTAATACTTACATCTAACTCATCTGTTGTGAGATATTGATATGAAATTTTCATGATTCTAAAGATAATTTAGTTATATATTGTGCAACATCGTTTATAGCTTCTCTTAGACCAGAATCTGAGGGGGTATTATTTTTATAACCCCGTAATTTTAAAAATCTATAAGTATAAGTGCGAGCCTCTGGCATCCATTTATTAAATACTTCTACATCGGATAATGTTGGAGGAAATAAACTTTTAATCCAATTCCAATATTCAGAGGTATCTATCTTTAAAGTTCCTATGAATATAATTTCCATTCTTTAGAGTAAATTTAAATATTCCCAAATACTTTCACATAATAAATCTAGCAATTCTTCATTAGTATCTTCATCATATTTTATATTTTTATTTCTAAAGTATCCTTCTAGATAATAATAAATATTATCTCCTATGTCATCATGCCAACTATCTCTAGGAATCTTTTCCTTTAATAGATCATTTTGTATAAACTCTGAAAGATCCTTTACATTAACCTCAAGATAAGAAGTATATGGAAGTTTTATAATATCCATGGTACAATTTGTTTAGTTTCTGTGTTTAACACAAATGGTTTACAGCAATCTAACATAGCATACTTATCTGTGATTAAAGGCTTAGTTCTACCTCCCCAAGAGTGTCCAAATATTTGATAATAATCTTTATATGGAGCTTGTAATTGAAAATCCTCTAAATCATTCCAAATACAAGAGCCGTATTTATTATATCCTCCTCTAGAGTAAGGAATATGATCAAGAGCACTAAGATTATTTAAATTTACATCATTTAAATCTTTTAACTCCATATCATTATAATCCATCCAATCTTTAGTAATACCTGCATGAGAGAATAAATATTTATTAGGAACTTCAGGAGTTAAATCTTCATATATGTAATATACTTGAGGATTTAAAGTTCTAATTAACTCCTTTACTTCTTTTTGTTGCCAGTAATCAAATCTGCATTTACCATTTCCATTGAAATAACTTAAATCCTTTTTGTTTAAACTAGTTCGTTACTCTAGCCCCAATTTTATCGCTGTAGCTTCATTTAACTACAGAACTGACTATATCTTCATCTTCGCTCACTTTCGTGTCGTTAAGAGCCTAGCATTTCGAATCACTTGATTCTACTCCCATTTCAGGGATAGTCGATGAACCTTCCCCAATATCAGAGGCTTGGCTGCTGATTACCATCTCAGGCGTTCCAGCAATTAACTAGGTGTCCTTTGAAGATTTCTCTTCAAACGCACAAATTTCTTCAAATTTTAATCTTTTTCTATTTCCCCAAATAGAAGCTCCTTCATACATATAATTATAAAAAGATTGCATCTGTTTTCTACCAGAATACTCCATAGTACAAACTTTATCACAAGTACTATTATTAGCATTTTTAGCTTTGCTAAAGTTAAGTTTAGTTTTCTTAAATCCCAACATTTGTACTAACTCATCTTGTAAACTATTAATAAATGTCATATTACCAGTTATTGTAAATTTAACATTCTGAACTATACGCTCTCGAAATCCACTTGGTCTAGTCTTATCTTTAACAGTCATTATTTTTCTTTTACCTATCCAAACACATCCATCACCATCAAAATAACCTCTAATGAAATGCCGAATTAGAGATTTATCTAGAAATGTTGGAAAAGTACATGCTAAAGATTTATTTCTAAAACATCCAAGATTAGTTAAGTCTACACACATATCTATACTACTATAGCATAATTGACATACAGTTTTATTATTTGTACTCTGTAATTTTCTTTTTATTTGATTATCTGCATCTAGTGCTTTATTTATCTTTTCTAAAATATCAACATCTTGTTCTAATTGGGTTATAACTACTTGCTTATCAGAGTTATAGCCATCAGCATACAGAAAACCAAGGATATAAGCCTTTTCTTCTGTATCAATAGTTTTAAAATAATTGTGATTAAATTGATGCATAGCTTAAGTATTAATTATTAACACTTAAGTATACATATTTTAGAAAAGATTTCCAAGGAAACCTATGTTAAAATTTATTAAAATTTATGATTACCTAATAAGCATATAACATCAGAAACCTTACGTCTATTCTCTACAAAAGTAACTAATTCTTTAAGATTAACTAAAGATTCTGCTTTATTAGGTTCTCCAACTACATATTCTCCATAAGGGTCATGATAATCTCCTAGGAATATAATTTTACCTTCCCAATTATTGCATGGTTCTTTCCAAAAACCGCGACCATGTACATCCGGAATTATTAATATTTTAGTCATTCAAATATTGTCTAAATTCTTTTATAAATTCTTTATCATCTAATAATTCAGTAATACTATCATTATCTATTCCACCATCAGTATTATAGTCAGTACTTGTTATATATCTTAATATAGAAAGGAATTCGTCTATATAATCTTCTAAGTTGTCTTTTAACCAATCAATTACAAATTGAGCATAATCATCTGATTCCTCTGGTGTATCCTCACAATAAGTGGTATATAAATCAACTAGAGCTTTAAAGACGTCATACTTTTTAACAAAATAACTCACATATAAAGTCCAATTTAAATCAATTAAATCATCCATTTTCGTACCATTTTTTAAATTTTTCTAAGAACTCATCTTTGGTAACTAACTCTGTAATATCTTCAGCATCTATATCACCTACAGAACAATCATATGGAGCAGCATATTTAATTAACTCTTCTATATAATTTTCTATATTGTCTTGAATGCCTTCGATAATTTTATCTATACTATCATGTGCATCTCCAATATAATATATGTATACAGAATATAATGCATCATATAGTTTATAATCTTCAACAAATAATTGTCGAATTTCACGCCACATTAAATTTACCATTCTTCAAATTTTAATTCTTCTAAATATTTAGTATAATAATCTAATAACTTATCTTCTGCAACCTCTTCTATTTGCTGGGAAAGATCATTTTGTGTCAGATTATCTATAATATCTTGTTCTATATCAAAATTTTGTACAAAATCATCGTACCATTCGTCTGGTTCACAAAAAATATCGTTTACTATATCTTTAGCAGTAACATCCTTTTCGTAAACTGTTTTAATATAATCACCATCTATATAATTTTGAAACCATTCTATTATAGATTCAACATTATAACTATATTTACTAGCTACATTTATTTGTTTTTGATATACAAAATACATATTAGTACGGTTTAAACTGTTGTTTTACTAACTTACCTTCTTTGTATTTAAATATTCGTTTACCTACTACTGAATTATCAGGCTCCTCTCCTTCATAATAATATTTACCATCTTTGAAAAATATATCATATTCTACGATAGTACAATTATAAGGAAGCCAATCAGCATCTAGATTTTCTTCATAAGATATGTAAATATCATACATTGATACAACTTCTTTAGTAGTATAATAGATATCATCATATACCTTAAAAGCTTTTAAATTATAAGAAATGTCAGTAATAGCTTCACCATCAAATTTTCCGTATAAATTCATTGTAATAAAGATTTAAATATTCTTACGATAGTACTCTTCTGAGCAGTAGGGAATGTATTCTGAACCTCTGCAATAACATCTTTAGTATCTTTAATAGTAAGAGTTGTGTTTTCCATTAATTCTGTAATAAATTTTTCAATCTCTTGCTCTGAAGGTTCTTTAGGCATCATCTCTTTAATACAATCAAGTTCTTTAGACTCTATACGAGCTAAATCATTACGACCTGCTTTCTCATAAATAACCATAGCCTTCTCTCGTTCTTTTATCATTTTCTGTAAAACATCTAATTCAGAAATAGATTTTTCTGAATGCTTATTATTAATTAGTGCAGTTTTAATTAATTTAGCAGTCTCTAAAATAAAAATATTAGAAATTTTTCTAGCATTTCTAATAATTTCATCAATACTCTGTTCTAACTCAGTCCTATTTTCTAATTCAGTTTTATTTTCTTTCATCATTAATTGTGATATTTTTATTTACCATCCAACTTATATCGTCTAGATTAAAATCCATATAACCTAGCCAAGTCTCTATCTCACTATCATACATATTTAATCTAGGTAAAGTATAAATATAAACTTCACCATTGGAATAATCTAACACAATTATGTCATCCATTGTTTTTGTTCTCGAAGCGCATTACTAATACTAAATAGTTAATAGCTTCCAATTCACTATCAGATAAGGTTATTAATTTACCATTAATATCAATATCATATCCATCTCTATTAGCCCATCTTGTGAGAGTTATATAATCGGAATCTTTACCTCCATATGTATATTTCTTAAGACTATCAGTAATCTGACTCACCTTCGTTACTTCCATGATTTAATTTATTAAAACCATAAATAATTAATTCTTTAAAATCTTTTTCTTCTTGTTCTGTTAAATCTAAAGGTCTCTCACCTACCCACATAAACTCGTAAACTCCTTCATGTTTATCATACTCAAAACTTGCTATAGCATAACAAGTTTCAGAATTTTTAAAGCAGCTTTTATGTACTCTATGCCAAGAAAAGTTAGGGTCTCTATACCAATCATTATCTATTTTTATAAAATCAGACTCGTGACCATAATAACAATTAGGCATATATCTATTTATATGATAGGCTTTAATTTCAGGAGGATTTTTTAAAAGATAAGTAGCAACCTTAAATTCTAAATTATTTATTCGTTTAGTATCTATCATCTATTACATTAATTTTTCCTTCTTTAATCATAAATTCTACTTCATCTTCTCTATATCCAAGAACATCATATAAATAAACTTCTACATCATCAATATCATCTGGAACTGTTACTAAATCAACACTTCCTACACCGTAATTTAAAATTGCACACTCCATAAAAACTAAAAAAGGAGGCTTATTCAGCCTCCTTCCAAAACATATCAGTACACCATATCATTATATGGGCATTTCTATCTATCTTATAAAATTTTTGATTAGTATTCGGATTATTTAATGGTCCAAATTGTTTCATATAAGGACCAAGCTTAATATAATCAAAATTATCAATATCTATATCATTATCAGCTAGTAATTGTTTGCCACTATACCACCCAATATGTAATTCAGGATAATTTTCTCTAACCCATTTAGCTAATTTATTTATTTCTCCTGGATCAGAATCTCCTCCCATAAATCCTACTAGTGTAATTCCCTCATTAGATTCAATTAATTCTTGGAGTCGTTCCAATGATAATGTTTCTCCAATATCTTTTGACAAATAAGGCGAATGGCAACCATCGCAGCAACAAGGGCAATTACTGATATTAATACACAGAGAAACTTCATTAGGAAACTCTGCAAAAGTAACAGCGGTATCAACATATTTAAGCATAGAACTCTTTAATTTTGTTTTCAAGCATATCTGCAGTTAAAACTCCAGAAGTTCTTCCTATTTCTATATTATCTTTTATAAATACAAGAGTTGGAAGATTTCTAATATTATATCTAAGAGTAGTTTCTTCTTCAAGTTCTATGTCTACTGTAGCTAAAGTAATATCAGTATGATTCTCTAATACTCTTTTTAAAATAGGTGCTAAAGCTTTACACTGCCCACACCATTCTGCTTCAAATTTTAATATTTTTTTCATTGTGCTAATTCTATATTAATTTCTAATTCATTCTTCCTACTTCTAGTACTACCCTCTAATTGTCTAGCAGCGCTCCAGTTAGAAATTTTTGTAAGATAGCCGATAATTCTATCCCACAAACTTACATGAGTACTACCACATTTAGGGCATTTACTAAATGGCTGTTTTGCTATAAAATGACACTCTTCACATTCACAATTAGGAATATTAAAAGTAGCATATTTACAACCTACTTTAGCCATAAATTTAAGTAAATACTCATATTGTTTCTGACTCAAATGTTCAGATAAATTAAGATGACAAGCAGAACCTCCATCTAATTCATCAGCAGCGAATTCAGAACTATGAAGTATAATTTTATCAAGTATACTTATATGTGTATCATTAGGTTTAAATATATAACTAGCATATAGATTAGTATCTGTAGGAACCCAATAGCCATCAGCTTTATCTCTATTATAGAGTTTTACTGAAGCAGATTCTGCCGGTACTTGTTCAGTATTAAATTGAGCTGTTTTAGTCTTATGTTTCTTATTTTGCTCTTTTATAGTACTGAATATCAATCTACAAAATGTTTTATAATAAATATTATTATTACATTCCATTCCTAAGTATTCAGCAGCCTGATTTAAGCCATTAATTCCAATAGTTAAATACTGTTTATCAAGATTAATAAAACCAGCATCATAGGCAGCATATAAATGATGATCTTTACACCAATGCATTAAGTCATTGTAAGCATATTGATACAGATAAACTCTTTCAAGAATATTTTCTATATATTTCTTAATTCCTTCTTGGAAGTCTTTATGAGTAATCCAATCTACTGGGAAACAACATCTATTAGTGTAGACATCAATATGGTCCTTATAATCAGACCAAGTATGCTGCCAATCCTGAATAATTCTATTTAAATCAAGAGTAACTACATTCTTACTACCAGTCATTACTCCTATTTGACCATTAGTAGTATTAAACGTATTTTCTTGTACTGCATTCTGTAAACGACAACATGAACTTAAACTATCCACACTATGGGATAGATAAATAAAGAAAGAGTTCCCTTGAGCATATTCACTACTTACAAAATGGAAAGTATCTAAATCTTTAAAATTACCTTCCTTATCTGTTAAGCAAGCATAACTACATACAGGAAATGTTAAAATACATTTTAGTCTTTCTTGATTTAACCAGTGTAAATAACGTTTTTGTAGCCAATTAGTAGAGTTCCATTCTGGCTTTGTTCCATCTGGAAACACAAATTCTCCAAACATACCTTCAAAGAAATATTTATCGAAGAATGAGAAATTTGTAAATGGAGATTGCATTCCTCTAGCTCCTGCTATTTGATTAATAGAATAAGTTACTTGTTGGAAGTACTGATCAATTTGGCTACCAATAGTTTTCTGTTTTATGCAATAATCTGTAGTTATTTTTACACTTGGTTTGAGGTAATAATTATTTCCCCATTCTTTTCTACAGAAATAATCCATATACATTAGAAACTCAGGAGTAGCTACTGCTCCTTTAATTTCAGAAGCTAATGCAAAATTTAGATTTACATAAATACCACAGAATGAATCAAGATTCTTTGGAACGGCTGATTTACCTCCTAATTTCTCTAATCCAGACAACAAGAAAGGATACATAGAAGCTGCCATACAATATGGTTCTCCTACTTGAGAAGATGAGTCATGAGGATACAGAATAGTTTTAAAATCATTCCTCATAACTTTTATATTAAAATTAGGGTCTCTCTTCTTTACAAAACTTTCCCACCATTCTGTATTAGTAAGTTTATTATCGACTTTATGTATTTCAGCGTTTAATACTCCAATACCTTTAGTTCCAACATTACTATTATCATCAATAGTAGCATTAGCAGTATTATCAGACTTTACAAAATTATGAATAAATTCAATATCCCTAGTAGCATGATTTCTAATATCCTCACGTTCTTTACGATATAGAATATATTTTTTAGCTACGTCGTGATATCCTAAATCCATTAAGAGTTCCTCAATTTGGTCTTGAATATCCTCAATAGATTGATCTTCAGTTTCTACTACAGAATTAGTTATTTCAGTAACTGCTCTGTAAATATCTTCATCCATTGTCTTACTAGAGTTTTGGGTAATTCCAAAAGCCTTTAGTACAGCATCTCTAATTTTGTTTCTGTTAAACTCTTCTTTAATTCCGTCTCTCTTTATTACCATAAATAACATTTATAAATTAACATTTTAAATCATCTACGAAATAAGCACTATAATACTAGTACTGAACTAATAATATAGTGCTTATATAGTTATTTCAAAATATTATTTACAAAGTTAAAATGCTATTTACTAATAAAGTTTTCTCAACTTGATTCATAATATCCTTTTTCATAGAATCAGTTATAATTTGAGTAAATGCATTATATACAGTAAACATATTTGCGTTATCATCTGATATAAGGTATGGGCTATCTTTTTTATCAAATAATAATTTATAAGCATCAATAGGAGTTGATGTGGCTAATTTCACTTTACCAAAACCATTATCAATAGATTCTGACATACAGTTACGAACCCATCTACCCAAATGCTCATTTACAAAACTCTTATTGGTATAATCGAAATCTGTATCAGCAAAACGTCTGAGAGTAACTCCTATCTCTGTAGTTTGCTCTACAAGTCTTGTAATTGGTTTAAAATTAATTGGAGTTTCTGGTTCTATCTCATTAACTACTAAACTGTCTGGATTAAATACACAAAGATTTGTACACGCAGAATTTAAAGCACCTGAATACATTTTTACAACAGCTTTTCTAGTATCTAGACCATATACCATACCAATTACTTGTTGATGATTAGCATATTGATATTCATTTGGTAATACTGCTTCTAACCATACTCTGTTAAAAGTTAAATCAGCAGTATCTATATCACCATTTTTATTATAAGTGATTTGATCAGGTAATTTTACATGTACTCTAATATCAGAAGTTAATTTTTGAACTCTTTCTAAGAAAGGTTCAATATATCCTCTAGTAGGAAGATAATCTTTACCTTTAATACTAGTAGCTTTTCCTTTTAATATTTCTTCTAAAGTAAATTCAGTTGGCATTCTCTCCATTATATGTGAAAAACATTATATTATCAATAATTTCTTTATCTAATAATTTTTGTACTAAATTATGCGGAGTATCTTCCGCATAATTAATTTTATTTATATCTACACTAGTAATATATATCCACTTACTCCCGTTGTATAATATTTGTCCACAGGGATATGAATTTTTATAGCAGATAAGCAGTGTTTTGTTATCTTTAGTAATCTCATTAGTTACCATTTTAATGTAGCAATAAATTCTTCATCAGACACATCTTCAAAATCTCCATCTCCATAAATAACATCTGAGATATTATATTCTACTATTTTAAATTCTGGTTTATCATGGTTATGCCAATATTCTTCAACATGTTTTGCATTACAATTAGGACTAGGACCTAGTGCCATACTACAAGAGAACTGGTTAGTTTCATAACAATGTCCTTTATAAAAATTTTGACACTTCTTTATATAGTCAATAATAGTATTAACTTCCCCAGGACAAGTGATAACTTCTTTTAATGGAAGAACTTTTTTATAATCTCTATAAGCGGGTCTATCAGGAGTAGCTTCCTTATAATCATCTTCTATACCTCCTTCTAAAAGTTGATTAATTAGTAATTCAAAAGTATCATCCCAAGTATCCCTAATACCATATGCGTCCATATAAGTATCTCTGATATATTTAAAATTATCTTGAGATAAATAATGTCTAACATATAACGGGTCTTCTTTAGTGTCTTTAAATCCACTCTTTATAAGCTCATCTAAATCTATAGAAGGTTGAGCCCACTTATACATTTCTACACAACATTTATGTAGAGCTTCTTGTAAAATGTCTTGTCTACTAATCATTATCGTTAGTATAAAATTCTAATAATTTAAAATTATCTGCTATATGTTTAGTATCTATTAATTCATTGATTAATTCTAATAATGTACCATTACATATTTCAAATTGCTCATTATCTATATTGTCACAAAAATACCACAATTCGGTATCTGAGCAATATGAAATTCTTCCTACAGCCATACCTTCTTTATAAGCAATAATTATACCTTTATAATTATTAGTAATAGCTGCTAAGTCTATAGTGAGATCACTATTTTTAGGAATAGTAATATGTTTCATTTTCCAAAATCAATTAATTTAAAACTATCAGCGTAATTACTAGACATTATAGTTTTTAGTAATGTTGACAAATTTTCATTACATTTATAACTACAATCTATAGTAATATCATCAAAATATTCCCATTCTTTATTTTCATCGTCATATGCAATGAATCCAACTGGTTTATTATATTTATATGCTAAAATAATACCCGAAATATTCTCATTTATATCAGAAATGTCTATAAATTTATCAGATGTTTCTGGAAGCCTTATATCTCTCATTAATTATTTCCTTTAATAGTTCCCATTAAAATATCTTTATCTTTTACAATAGTATAATTAATACTCCATTTAGTATGTCCAAAGTTAGCAGTAATATAATTACTACTACCATACATACTACCTACTGATATATAATCAAATTGTTTACCAGTAGTATAAGCATAATTATGTAAATCACCTTTTACTACATAAATATGAGGACTACATATACCTTTTTCTGCTATATAATTAGCAAAGAATAATTCAGTCTGAGAATTTAAAGTAAGAGGAAATTGTCTAGTCTGAGAATTATTATCTTTACCATGAGCATACAAGAACTGATGATCTCCAATGATAAAATTATCAATAGGATAGTTACTAATATAACTCTTAACATTATATTTAGTTAAATACGCAGCTAAGAGTTTTTGGTTTAACCATTCAAAATCCCCACCATGATTAGATTCTCCTATAGAGAGATAATTAAAATTTTTACTCTTTACTTTTACTGTAAGAGTAGCAAAGAATTCCATCATACACTCTATAAATGCTTCACTAATTTCTTTATTATCAAGAATTTCAGGAAGCTCATGACCTCCTCTAGTAGTTTCTTTATTAAATCCATCAATAGAATCTCCAAGATTAACTACATATACAGAATGATATTCTTGTTTCACAAAAGATTCCACAATTCTAGATAATCTAGACTTAATTTCTGAAACATCATAAGAAGGTAACTGTACAAAACTACTATATTTAGCATTATAGGCTCCAATATGTAAATCAGATAACCATATAATTAAGTCGGGATACTTCGCTTCTTTATTATTAATATTTACTGGAAGCTCTTTATAATCTTTTACTGTATTTTTAATAGTAGTTTCTATAAGTTCTTTATTTAAAGACTTAGAGGTTTCTTTAGTTAACTTAGTAACTAAAGCTCTTAAATCCTTTACTTCATCTTTCTCTATTCTTTTTAAGAAATCATTTTCTTTTTCTCTGAGATGCATTTCTTTTAATTCATCCTCAGTATATTCTTCATACATATGAGGTGCAAATGGAGAAGATGCTTTAGTAATATTAAAAGCTCGTAAAATTCTTTTAAAGTCAATAAGAGAATAGTCTGGGAAATATCTGCTGACAATCTGCTGGGTTAAACCAGAACCGTAATAGGTATACATTCTATATACACTATTCATTTCGTTTCTAGTAAAGACTCCTGTGATTGCGGGCTTATTTCTTCTGAAAATTTCAAACTTATATCCAGTAATTTTACCAGTTTCTTCGTCTCTTATTTCCCAAGTATTAGAAGTATCATCTGTATCTTTCTTTATTTCTTTTTTCTTAGTATTTTTTAGTCTATCATATAATTCCAATATCTTCTTATCATCTTCATCCTTATTTTCTTTCTTTCTAAGATTTCTCATTGTCATATATACAGTGTTTATATTTTTTCCTGCTACAGTACACTGAGCTTTTAAAGAACGATTATTATTAATTGCATCATTGAAGAACTTGATATAAGAAGATTTTGTTGCTTGTTTCATACTTTTTTAAAATTAGATAGCTGTTACGCCTTTATAAATAAAAGTATCTATTAAAATAAAAGGTATCTAAATTAAAAAGGCAGATACTCTCACGAGCACCTGCCTTACTTACTAATTATATTGTTAAATTAAAATTCCAAACCAAAGAACATATAGCGACCATTCTTAGTACTCTTAGATGGAGTATAAGTTACAGTAGCTACTACTGGGTCAGAACCAATAGACTCCTTACCCTGAACAATATCGATCTGACCCTTGAAGCCCTTCTTAATAAGTTCCTTAGCCATTTCCTTAGCTGCGGTCTTAGTAGGACGAATAACCTTTGTATCTGGCTCAACGCGACCAGTATCATTACCATCCTTATCAAGAATTGCCTCACCAGCCTTCTCGTTCTTTACACGCTCAGACTTCAAAGTCTTCAGTACTTCCTTTGTATCGTGGTCTACCAAATCAAACTTCTTCTGAGTATCACGCTTACCCTCAGTCTTAATATCAACAACCTTCCAAGGACGCTCACGTGTACTTACAACAGCACTAGAAAGAGTTACAATGAAACCACTACCAGGAGCATTCTTAGTCTTTTTCTTCAAATACTCCAATTTAAATTCCTTCTCATCATTAGAAGTTACTTTAGCATTCTTCTCATGGAACTTCTTCCATGCCTGTGTTGCATCACCATTAATATGAAAATTCTCTTTCTCTACCTGTGCTACTGCTGCTTCCTTTGTCTCTGCACTTACTTCAAAACTCTTAAAATTAAAAATTTCACTCATTTTCAAAAAATATATTAACATTAATTCTTATTATCAAAATCATCTGCGATATTTCTCTTAATCTTTGTAATGCTAATATAATCTATATTTCTTGCCTCCAAAAAGAAAATTATAAAAAAATTAATTTTTTTAGAATGGAAGAAATTTTCCCATTAATTCTCTTATTTTTGTTGGCATATCTTTTGGTTGCACACCAAATGTTGGAAAATCAGTACATCCATATGAAAAATCCTCAGTGATGATAGCAATAGCTTGTATTGTATCCTCATCAAGACCTGTTTTTTCTGCTAACTTAGCAGTTACTTCATAGTAAGTAGTTCCAGGCTTTTTCTTCTTCATAGAATTTACCATATATCCAAGTAATGATATAAGTGCAAATTTTAAATTTATACTTTCCCCTAAAGACCCTAAACTAAAATATTTACGATATAAATCGGAAAGTTTAGTATAATCAGGTCTCTTGAGTAATTCCGAATCCCTCATAACCGTGCATACAATAGAATGCTACTAATTTAAGAAGGTAAGTAAACTCTTTAAATCCTTTATTAAAAAGTTCTCTAGTCATAGGAACTACTTTAGTATTAAAATTTGGAATAGTTTCTACTACTAAGAAATTACTTTTAATTTTAGGATTCTCAATGTTATAATTCTTCTTAGCAGCCATAGTTAATAACCAACTATATAAAGCCATTTCTCTATAATAATGATATTTAATAAGAGCTCCTTTAGCAAAGTTATTTATTAAATCTCCTGTAGTTTTTAAATCATTTACAGTGATTATTCCTTCTTCTTTATCTATACTATAATTATCAAGTTTAGACTTAATCTTTAGTATAAAAGGTTTATGCTCTGGAGCCTCTACTAAAACATCTATAAGGAAAGCTATCTCATTACCAATAATTGGTTGTTCTAGTAATCCTTCAGGGTTTAGTAAAGATTGAATTTTTGTATCGCTATCTAGAGATTCTAAACAGACTTTCAATTTAGCATGATTCTTAGGGTCTGTAAATACCGGTGTTCTAGTATCATTATTTTCTTTTTCAAAAGTTTTTCTGTCACACCAGTACTGAGCACAGTCTGCTAATACTTTTTCTATCTTTTTATCTGACATTTTATCTTTATAATAATCACATTTATCAGATGCTTCTAATATAATATCATTAGTAACATTGACACCTTGTGTTTTTTTATAAATATAATCTGCCATTGATCCCATTTTAGCAGTAGGTCTGTTAACGTCCGTTAGAAAGAAGTCGTCAGGTTGTAAAACTAAAGTATGTAACCAACTACCAAATTCCAAGCTAGTTGTATTTAATTTAGTCTTACCCCAATTATCAAAAAATTCTGTTGGAGAACCGTCTTGATCTGGATTTATTTTAGATAATCTAGAGTTTGAGATATAATTATTATACTTTTCTGAGAAATAAGTATTATCATCAATATCTTCAACTCTTAAAGTCTCTATTAGAGGTTTAATAGAAATTTGACTTAATTTCACGTAAATAATTGTTAAAGTCTTCCGACTCTTTTATACATTCATACCCATATTCTATCTCTTCTTTATCTAAACTATAAATCTTACCATAAGGACCCCATTTTTCATTAGATTCAGAAGCTATTAATAAGCAAGGTAATCCTGCTAGATTCATCTGAATAAAATTACTAATAGAATCGTCAATAAAAATATCAACTCTACCTTTTATATACCGAGCTTTATTAGCACGTTGATACAAGACTTGATAAATAGGTCTATTAGGATATCCATTATTTTTTAACCATGTTTTACTATAGTCTTTATTACATACTCTTTTAGTACAATATAACTCAGGTATAAAGTTTATTTTATTTTTTATTGGAAGATTTATCCACCATTCTCTGTCTTTTATTAAAACTCGTTGTACATTTTTTGTTATTTCTCCATCAGACTTAGGGTATCCAAATCTTTTTAAATATGGATTCATAAACTCATTTAATGTATCATCTAAATCTAGACCAATTCTTAATTTCATAGATTAAATAATTCCTCAATGTCTCTTATATATGTTACTCCAATACCTTTCTTAGCTAATTCAGCTCTGATATTTATCCAGCTATCATTATTATCAAGAATAGCGTATGTATCATCGTCTAAATTTAAATACTTATCAATTTCTTCTTTAGCCTTTTCAACAGCTTCTTCATATGAAGAGGCAGTTAACTTATGAAGTTTATTTTTATTACTCTGACAAATTGCAAAAATATAATTATTCATTTGGTATTGTTATATATAATTATCATTATAAAAATAAATAATATCATCATAGTAATTGGAATTGATAAAAATATTATCACTGCTAATGTTACCCAACTCCATAACAATATTCCAAAAATCTTAAGTATAATTAATATTATACTTATTATAAAATCTATTACTCCTAAGATTAATAGTTCTCTCATATTAAATTATTACTTCTAGAATAACATTCTAATAAAGTATAGAAGAAATCCATAGGAATCATTGCTATTGCTCCTGGACTAACACTACCTTCTGTTGGAGCTTTCTTCCAACATAGTACAAATGGTTTATCTTTATATGGACAAGCATCTTCTATCTTAAAATATGCTGGAGTATTAGCAGTATGTTTTGCTTGAATATTTACAGGTAATTTTCCTGACCTATCAATTAGATCAACTTTATTATTATCTGTAAATTTACTCTCCCCTCTAGCACTTACACACTCAGTATACCCCATATCTCTAAGATGATGAATTATATCTGCTTCCCATGCACTTCCTTTATTTCTAGATTTTTTAGCTTGATAACTTTTCTTAGTATGGTCGTCTAACCATTCATATAAAGTACCATCAGCCATTTTTCCAGATTTATTACATCTAATTTTAAGAGCTGCTTGACTTATTTTAGTCTTTTCTGAGCATTCTTCTATGGATGAATAATCATGAGTCTCACCATTCTTATATGTTATTCTAATAGAGGTATTCAAATTCTAATTACTTCTTGACATAATTACTTAATTTTTTTATATAATACTTTATAAATTTTAAAGTATTCTGTCGACCATACTTTTTATAAAAATCACTTATATCTTTTACTTTGAATTTATGAGGTATAAAGAAATAAAGTAATTCTGGATGATTTCTTCTTATCTTAGCCATATTAAACATTCCAGGTCTATCATTATCATAGAAAGTTACTATGTAAGTAAATCTTTCTTTTAAATCATTTAACATATTTTCAGATAACCATTGTGTTTCACTATTTGGAGCACAGGCTGTTATACCTAAACCTCTTAAACACATAGTATCCTTCATACTTTTAGTTATTACTAATAAATTACCTTTTTTAGGTAACTGATTATAACCTTGAACCTTTTTAGAGGGCCAATTTGTTAGAAATCTATATTCCTTACGTTTAGGATAATAAATTCTCCATAATTCTTTACCTTTCATTGTCCCACCATAATATCCGAAGATAAAGTTATCTTTGGTCTTTATAGTTTGAATATTACCATTTAAAAACACAGTACGACAAGAATATACTTTATATTTATTTAGTAATTCTAAAGAAACTCCTTGATTACCCCACCACTTTAATTCGTCTTCTGAGAAATCTTTTATTTCTACTCGTATATCTGCTGGCTCATTAGTTTTAACGAACGAAGTACTTGATTGTATTACAGAATGATAATTATTTTGTCCTTTTAATAAGTCAAAATCTTTAGCTATGATATCTAGTGCTTGATGATATTTACAAGCATATTTAGTCATAACTACAGATATAAAGTTACCATAAAAACTTCCATTAAAATCATGAAATATAAGTTCTCCTTTAGAGTTACGAAAAAAGGAAGCCGTAGGATTTTTATCTTTACGTAAAGGATTACAAATTAATTTTTTTGAAACTTTTACGCCAAGATAATACTCCATATAGGCTTCCTCTGTGTTATATTTAAGTAAGTAGTCCTTAGTAATATCTGGTTTATAAGAAAAATCTAATTCCATAAAAACTACTTACTTTATAATTACTACATACCTGCCAACATATCCTCGAAGTCTTCATCTTGAGCCTCCTTGCCTTCAGTAGAGTCGATAGATTTAGCCTCTTCTGAATCAGCTGCTGGCACAGGAGCAGTAGGTTTACGCTTCTCCATATCCTCTTTATCTTTAATCTCATTACTAGAGAATGACAATTTATCTTTCTCTAAACTAGCGAAATTATCACGAATATAGAATTGACCATCACTATTTATAGCTCCAATATTAGGAATCTTAGCAAATACAACCCCAGTTTCCTTTGAAATTCCCTTTTCATCCTTTTTCTTCTCCTTACGACCGCTAAGCTTCAAGTAGAAATCTTTTTTCATACAATACTTAGTCAATACTGCCTGGAAAAGCTGCATGAATTGATCAGTACTCTTACAAGCGGGAGCTTTAGTTACAAACAATTCTTTAGCCTTATCACCTCCTACTACTGTTATAATATGCAGCATAAAACCTTTAAGCTGTTCAAATGCTGAAGGAAGTACATATGGAAATTCTACACCTTTGGAATCTTTGCCTTTACCTTCATATCTCTTAGTAGAACTTTCACTAGGATAAAACAATGATTCTTGATAAGTTCCATCTTCTCCTTCAAAATGAAGTACAAGAGATTTCCAAGTTGTAGTAGGGTCTTTCTTACCCTTACCCTCCTTAACTTCTACACTTTTTAACTGAACGAGATAAATTCCATAAGGACGAAGACCTTTCTTACTTGTAGGATTAATATCACCAAGACCACCAAAATTCAAATTCATATTGCTATATTATTAAAGATTATCGAAATTAAAATCATTATCTGAGATTTCTGTATCATCTGCGTTGCCGTCAATAAGACTAGCCATTTCGTCATCTAATTCATCTTCTGATGCAATATCCTCTGCTTCAGGAACCACATCTTCTTTAATCTCAGGCTCTCGATTACCTGTTAATATAAACAATCCATCAATCTTAGGATGTGGAGTGAAAGTAAACTCATTACCATGCTCAGCAAGGTTCTGGTTATTCTTTCCTCTATATGAAACTGCATTCTTCTGAGTTAATTTATTACCTGACTGCGTGCCAAATGTTTCAGCAGCTCCGATAACTAAGCACTCCTTCTTATTAAGCTTCTGCTGTTTAATGTCTACTTTATCTCCCGGTTCTACACCAAGAGCTTCAACAGCAGCCTTATTAAGAATATACTTATTTTCCTCAAGAATTAATAGTGGATTAGGATTTGTATCATCTACTTCTGAATCCTTCTTTTTAGAAGAAGACTTACGAGTAGACGGCTTCTTTACAGAATCATCCTTCAATTCACGTGTATCAGTAAAAATTTCTCCAGTTTCTTCATTAAGCCACTCGGACTTAATTGTCATTTTAATTAGCTTCATTTAAAATATCGTCATCATTATTGGTTTCATTATTGTCATCTGCGATTTCTTCTTCCTCACCATACTCAAAATTATGGATAGTATCTAAAACCTTTTGCATATTAGGTTCAATCAGTTTATCTTTAAAACATCCGGCAACACTACGACAAGTATCGTTACCATTAGTTTTAGTTCTAAAGAAATAACTAATATTGCCATCGTCGTCAACCTGGCGTTCAGTATATAAAATATAAGAAAATAAACCATCAATATTTACGGTTCTATCCAACATTTTACCACTAGAATATAACTGCCAATGTTCATCGAGGTCAGTACCAGCATTAATAATATGACTAATGAATACTACATTGAGATCTTCACGCAGTTCACTAGCTTCCATGATTAAATCATAGTAATTCTTAGCAAACACAACGTGTTTATCCCAACCTTTTTCAAGGGCAGAATCCATTATATTATTTGAAAGACAATAGTTAGCATCATCTACAACCACTGTCTTAATATCAGAACGTAATTTATCAATAATCTTCAACCACTTACCAATAGTAGTATAATCATTAGATACAAGCCAATTTCCAACTGGCTTTTTATCTACAACTTCAGCTTTCTTGTACTTACGTCTAAATCCAGGAATTTGAAGCTGCTTGTTAGTACAACTAATAATAAATGTTGTTTTATAATCCAAATAACGTAAAGAAGTGCTTTTTCCGGTACCACTCAAACCTGCTAAACCAATAATCATAAACTATAGTCTAATTTACTTTTCACTTTTTCATCTTCAATATTATCTGTTAAATTATTATTATTATCTGTAGCTCGGTATTTAGAATAATCATAAATTTCGGAAGGGGGAGGTAATTCTACCCATTTATTCACCATGCCATCAAAGAAACAACAATCAGCTACTTGATTTTCTCCATATCTTGATTTTAATACAAGAATACTTCGAAATCTATAACCCATTTCTTTTACTTGATATCCTCTATAAGAAGAACGTTTATCAACTTGAGGATTATAGACAGCTAGAATCAATTCTGCTGCTTCACTTGGAGTACCAGTTTCCTTGATATCCTCAACCATTGGTTCCATGAAAGCTTCATTTTTCTTTCTTTCCATGTTAGCCACACTTCTATTAGACTGCATAATGAAAAGAACAGATAAATCAGTTTTATTTCTAACAACTACAAGTTTATTAGCACATTCGTCAATCTCTCCTTTCTTAGTACGTCCATTAGCAGGTATTAAAAGTCCCGCATGATCAATTACAGCTAAAACAGTTTGTTCAGGATTATTAGGAGTATAATGACCATCTTCAAAAGTGCCCTCTTCTTTAAGAACCTGCATAATTTCAGATATTACCTTATCAGAAGTATGAGCACCATCAAATATAATTAATTTTTTATATACTTTTTCTAGCCATTCATATCCTAATTGTACATATTCATATATATCATCTGGTAAGGTATAATCTTTACCTATAGAAAGTATCTGTTTAGCAGATATTCTAATATGATAAGTATCATACAAATACGTACTTAATAGTTTAGCTATAATAAAGGATTCTTTCATCTCAAGAGCAAAGAAGACAATCTTAATTTTATCATCTTCTAGATGCTCTTTTAATGGGATATAAACATATGAATATAATGCCGCAGAACTCTTACCAATACCTGAACTAGCAAACAACAATGTGAAGGTACTTTTAGTAAGTCCTCCTGTTATTTCTTCTAGTTTAGGTAATCCTATACTTAATCCATGATTTCTTCCTAATCTACCGTTTTCTACTTCTTTCTTAAAACTCTCTAAACTCACAGAGTTGCAACAGTATTACAATCCATTCCAGTGTCTCCATTCTTTAAAGCTTCAAGGTCTTCCCATTTTTCATCCACAATAAATGTAGCTAAGCTATAATTAATAATACCATTATCAGTATTAGCTTCCCAATCTAGTAAGTCAATAATCTTTTTATGAAGTTCTTCGTTCCAATGAATTTTCTTTCCATAAGTTCTATAAGCATCTTCAAGACTATTAAACTTTTTAGAAACACCTAGCATACTAGTTAAGCATCCATTAATATTTCTAAATCTAGGATAATGTTCTCTAAGTTCTTTTCCCATTTCAAAGGAACTCTTAGCTAAACATTTTAGGAAGTTTTTATTAAATGGTATTTCTTCAGGAATTAATTTCATTCCTGGAATAATTTTATAACTTTTAAGGATAAGACCTTTATCTTGTAAAGATTTAAGTACATCTATAAAACTTCCTACGTATTTTTTATCAATAGCTAAATACCTACGAAGATAATCTTCTGAATAGTCTTCTATATAAGCATTTATAGCTTTAACAACAAATAACTCAGTAGGAGTAATATTATATTTTTCTAAAATTGTTATTTCTTCATCAATGTTTAAATCAAACATACAGTAATTCGGATAATTAAAAGTCTTCCATACTGTAATTAAGTTAATCTCTTTTCAGAGCGATATTAATACATAGATTCAGAATCTAAAATCAAATTTAGGAACTATCTTTTCGCCTGGGGTAAAGTCTTTACCTTGTAATACTTTATCCAATTCTGATTCGTCTATAGTTATAAAAGAATCTCCTTTGTGAGAATCATAAAACCACTTAGTTTCTTGAGTCCTATTTAATACTATATTGAATATCTCTGCTGTCTTACCTTGTTCAAAACGAATTGATCTACCTCTTCGTTGACAAGCTCTAGTAGTTGAACTATCTAATCCAAATATAATAGCTACAGAAAGACCTTTTACATCAAGTCCTTCATCAGCTTTTTTTACTGTAGATAATAAAGTTATCTTTCCAGAGTTAAAATCTTCAATAGCTGTAGCGCTCCTTTTCTTAGAAGTTCTACTAGAATATACAGTAGCATTAGGAATTTTTTCTGCCATTTTAATATTATTAGCAAAAGTTATTATTTTTTTATCCTTCCTAGCTTCTATAATTTTTTTTACTATTTCAATTTTCTTTGGATGATTATTTATAAAAGCTTTTTTCTCATGCATAGTAGACCAAAATCTGATAGCATGATAATTTATACTCTGTAATACTTCAGATTTTTTGTTAGGGTCACTACACATAGAATCTCTTAGGAGTAGTTTATTTCGCCAACCCATAGGACCAGCTAACTTATTAACTAACTCCCAAGAGAACCCGAAGAATTCAAAATGAGAAATGAATTCTTTATTTATTTTTTCATATTCTTCTAAATCATCTACATTTATTAAAACTAGATATTCTTTATATGGGCTAACCCAACCATTTGTAAGACAAGTATTAATATCAATAGTGTCAATTACTGGACAATATTGTGCTAATATTTTATCTCTACCATCAAGACGCTCAAAAGTAGCTGTAAGACCTAAGATAAATTGATATTTTACTATTTCAAATAACTTTACAAAAGTCTCAGCTGCATATCTATGTGCCTCATCCAGTACTAAAAGATCATATTTGGCAGGATGTTTTATTGCAGTGTTTATTATTTGTACATCACAACTTAATCCTAATCCATTAGAATCTATATAACCATACCATTGTTTTTGTAAAGTTTCTGTGGGTACAATTATTAGTACCCGATACTGAGGAAAGTGTTTTAGCACTGTTTTAATACAGTTTAGTCCTACTCTCGTCTTACCAAATCCCGTGGATGCAACTATTGTTCCCACGCAACGATTTTTTATCCATTTTCTACGGCACTCTTCTTGCCGTTCATCCCTAGTGATTTTATGAAATAATTCTCCTTCAATCAGAGAGTTTGTAGCCATTATAATTAGCTACTGCTTTGATTTGTTTAATACGCTTCTCCCATTCTGAAGCTTGCCATCTAACCTTATTTTCGAGATGTAATAAAACTTTATCTCTTAAGGTTTCCAGTTGCACTTTAGTCAGATCATTATAACGCTTATCATATTTATCCTTACGGAATGTAAGCATTGCACTAAACTCTTTTAGAGTTAAGCCTTTTCTATCATCAATTTTTAAAACAAGACCCTTTCTATCTTCAGGATTCTTAGGGTCTCTCAGTTTAATATTTAGAAGTTCAGCAACTTGCTTAATTCTATCTACTAAACGACCATTCTCATCTTTTTTATTTAACTCTAATAATTCAGAACGTGTAAACCACAATCCAAGCTCAGTAATAAATGTAAGAGTAATATGTTTACGAACACATTTACCTAAAGCAGACAAACAAGCTTCTCTAACAATATATAAAGGCAATGAAGCAAACATAGTAAATGAATCTTCATCACTATTCATAATATCATTAAGAGTCCATTCTTTAAAGAGAGTTTCTGCAATAGCACTAACATTTGTCTCGCCTTCACCGCTTTCTGCATTCTCTTTAGCAAACTGTTCTGCTTGAGCAGTAATCTGCTGATTGAGCATATTAAAGAAACTAGTTCTTACAATACCTTGTCTAGTACTACCTTCACCTGGATACAATAGCCAAATCAAAAACAATTCAGCGTTGCAGCGAGTTCTTTGGTCTTCAATCTGTTCCAATAAAACTCGTCGTCCAGGATTTTCATAGTTATCACTATAGAGCATTGACTCACAATGTTTATATGCCTTACGTAACTCTTCTTCAGTCATATCTACCATTTTCATGGAAGACTGAATGCGTTCACCATCTACAATTTTTCTGGAGCCTTTCCAGAGAAATGTTTCTACATCATTATTTTTAGCTTCAAAAGCTTGATTGAGTTTATCACCTAAAACTGTTGTCATAAATCTTAAAGATTATTTATTGTATTATTATATCATCTACGTTTTTAGGTCTTTGAGGGACAAACTTAATAAACCAGATATTATTATATCTGTATTTCTGTTGTGTGTCTCCATCGTACCATTCATCTATCCCTGCTATTACAGGCTTCACTTCGAGATAGCCAATATCCCCATAATTTATAGTAGTAGCATTCCAATTAGGAGGCTGAGTACACATAAGGTATTTAGTTTTTTCTCTAAGTTTATCCTCATTATCTAACAATTCGAATACATATATCACATAGCCTAAGCTATCATTAAATTTCTCAAGTAATTTACTATAAACAACCATTAATTGATAAATAAATTTTCCGCAATAATATGGTAATCCTTTTTCAAGGCGTAAATATTATTTATCAATTTTTAGTAATTCTAGTTATCTAGGATTATAATTTCTGCATCCATACTTAGCAAAATTACATTTAAGCATATCCATATTCACTAAGCATTTATATCTTCTACAATTCTTACAATCTCTATCTGGAAATTTAAATTTTTTACCGTCAGTATCCTTTATGTAGGTATCTAATGTATTAGAGCACATATTATAGATAATATACTTATACCTCCAAATAAATAATTCAATTTTGATAATTTTTTATTTTGTCTATGCAATTCTTTATTTTTATCAGATTGAATTTTTATTTGATAATCTTTATATGTCAGTGTACTATCTAAAGTATTTACTAAAGATTTATAGTTATTTATTTGAATTTTTTGTAGACTATCATTTGCTAGTAAATATTTATGCTCATTAAAAATAAGATTAGTTATTTTTAATTGATACGGTGTCAATAAGAAGTTTTCTCCCGACTTCTCGAATGTAGTTTGTGAAAAACTGCATGTCGCTATCAGGAGACTGCTTAATAATATTGTCCTTTTCTTTAACATAGATAGTTTTATTATAGTAAATAGCAGTATCACACTTATTGATATCAACTTTAATAGAATCTCTCTTACTATTTAATGAGTCTATTTTTCTTTCTAATGTATCTGTAGGTATTACAGTAGTAGGTTTAAATCCCCTATATAAAAAGATAGTAGCCCCTATGATAGTAATTAAAACTAATATTAAAATTATTCTATCTAAAAATTTCATTAATCTGCTACTACCTTATTATATAAAGCTGTTTTTTGTGCTAAAGCTTTAACTTTCTCATATTTCTCTTTAGCAATAGTATAAGATATACTATACTGCTCAGGATATTGTTTTACATGATTAACTTCATTATCGAGTATGTATTTTACAGTCTCAATATTTAGAAGTCCTGCTCTACCCATTAATACATTGGTATTCTTAGCATTAATACTCTTACCATAAGCAATTTTCTTACCAAGTTCGTTATTGTGTTTGTCTACTGGATTACAAAATGATACCCCAAAACTAAGAATTCTGGTAAGATTACCAAGTATAGTATTCTCTTTAAGAACAGCACATACTACAAAGTAATGATCTTTACCTTCAAAGTCTATAAAACTACCTTCTCTGTAATCTACGAATTTCTGCTTAGCGTTTGTCATAATTTTTTAAATTTAGAATTATTAATAATATAATCTAGAGGAGCTGATACTAAATCAATGGATTTTATAATTCTATATCCAATCTTTTTAGTAACTTGTACTCTCTCTTTAAGGGGTTTACTTGAAGATATAAACTTACTGCCCAACAACTCCTCTCTGTCTTTATAGTGAGCATATGCAGTAAGTTCATAGACGAACATCTTAGAAACTGTAATGTCTCTATGATGTTCGTCTCTCCAAGTAGTTATAGGAATGGATTTAATCATTCCTCCATCAAAGTAGTATTGCTAGGAGTTTCTCCTACAATATCATATAATCTATGAAGTTCTTTTGTATAGGAATCTAAATATTGTTGCATAGTTAAAGCATTTTCAGGATTAGCTTTAGCTACTCTATATCTAGCAATTGATGCCATAGCTCCAGATAAGGTTAATCCATATCCTGCTAAAGTAAGTTCCTCTCTAGCCTCTCTAGTTTTAGATTTGGCATTAATGGTCTTTATAATATATAAATCCCAATGAGGGCAACTTTCATCACTTGTTGAAGATTTTAATTCAAAATCAGACTCTTTAATTATCATAGATTATTTTGATCCAATACCACCAGGTCTTGTTGTTGCATTTTTTACTGTTTGAGGGAGTTTATCCCACCATACCTGCTTCTGACGAAGTCTTTCAAGCTTTGCCTTATACTTCATTTTAACTAGAATTGAAAATTAAAAGAAAATTAATCATCTGCGTAATATTAAAATTATCTAGGTAAAATACCATAATTTAGTCATAGGCATGTCTAGAATAGCCTACAAACTTCTAAATATAAAATCATGAATAATTTATCACTCTAGAAATGAAAATGTCTTAGAGGGACTCTGAGACATTACCCTCAAAGTGCTCGTCAGCATACTTACGAGCAGCTTTAATATCATCGAAATATCTACTTGGTTTTAATCTATCACTACGTTTTACCGCAATTTTACCACCAGTAGTACGATAAATAGTGATAGTGTCTACTGCTACTTTTACAATTTCTTTAGCCATAATTAATTATTTTTAAAAATTTTACTTAAAGTTCCTTTATAAGTAGGTTTAGTATAATATATTGCTAATAGTGTATTTATAATTGGACATATTAATATTGCTATCGATACCATATTCATAGGGACGTCATTTTTAGCATATCTCTCTATAATAGCAACTATAGAACATATCCAAATAAATACAATAATCATTAATAAAATTATTTGCATTATTCTAATAATTCTAAGCTAGCATTACTAGCTAATTCATCCGCCAAATTATTACCAAAACAATCTTGATGTCCTCTAACATGGGTAAATTTAATATTTTTTACTAGAGATTTAACTCTTTCATATTCTTTATCTAAAATATTCCAGAGTTCTACATTCTTCTTTTTCTTCCACCCTTTAGTAAGACATCCTAATACATATTGACTATCACTTATAAATTCTACTTCTTCCATTGAAGTTTTAATAGATTTAAAAGCACATAGCATAGCAATTAATTCCATTTTATTATTAGTAGTATGTTTAAAGCCTTTAGAGTACTTTTTAAATACTTCTCCATCCTTCATCCATACTATTCCAATACCTCCTTGGTCAATAGAAGATTTATAAGCTCCATCAGTATAAATCTGTAACATAATTATAAAGATATATAATCCGCATATTCAAATACTATTCCATTCTTTTCAGGATCAAAATACGTTGTAGACATACAAAAAGTATCAAAATTATGAGCTTTTCTATAACTATTTAATAAATCCCTAACATACTCTTCAGTATCACTTATTGTGGAAATATAGCAATGTCCTTCACCTTTAATAACAATTCGTACATCTGAAGCATTATCTAAATCTCCAGTACTAGAACTTATTTCCCAAGTTCTATTATTGGTAAATAATGCTTCTAACTCTAAATTAATATCATGAACTAAATCAGAGTCTAATTCATTTTTGTTTATAATGATCATTTTTATTCCAAAGTATTAAATAACAACGTTCTCCTTCAGAGTTTGAATACCATAATATACATTGGCTATCTGTAATATCTAATTTTGGGTCGATTATAATTATTACCAAAATAATAGTTATAATAAGTCCTAAAACATACATTAGATAACATTAAGCATTGTAACATTCTCAGGAAGATTGTCCCAGTCTTTATAAGAGTTAGTGAACCAAACTTTATTAAAATTATTAGATAGATTTTCTATACCTTTAGGATTTACCATATGAGTAACTGCAATATTTAAACGTTCTTTAGGAATACCTAAAGCATTAAATGCTTTAGCAATACCACAGAAGGTTCCACCACCATCACATAAATCATCAAGAATTAATAGAGGTTTATCACTAATTACTTTAGGATTATCTACCTTAATTTCTAAAATCTTTCCTGTAGTTAAATCTCGGATTTTACTACAAGTAAGTGCAGTTTTATTATATTGATACTGAAAGTCATATCTTTCTTTAGCTCCTGCATCTGGGAGAACCATTTGAAAATCATTCCATACAGTATTTGAAGGACTATTTTCTACATATAACTCAGTAAATTTTCCCCCAAATCTAAAATCATAATAAACATCAGAATGAGGTTCTAAAATCGCGATAGCATCTGCATTACAATTTTTTAATGAATTTAAGACTATTTTTAAAGTAAAAGGTCTGTTGAAATCCATTACTCTGTCCATTCTCATACCCATTAAATAATAGATATTTAACTTATATAGAACTTCATGTCTATCAAGAATATCTAAAACTTGCATAAGTATAAATAAGTCCTCAGCATTAGTAATTCTGCATTTTACTAACACTTGCTCCTTATTACTGAATTTTTCTAATGAAATTTGAACTTCCCCATCAGGGAATCTAGAGATAGAATATTTAATATCACTATCTCCTAAATGTACTAAATTTAATTGTTGCATAATTTATAAATATAAAGAGTTATTGTTGAATCATTAGCAAAAAGTTCTTGGAGCATAGGATAAACTACTCCATCCCAATCTCCTCCGGCTAATCCACATCCTAATTTATAAGGAATACCTATCTCTGTAATCTCGTTATCTTCACAAAAATCTTTTAAATTTAACAAAGCTTTTTTAAGAGCATCATAATCAGTATGTCTATTTTCATAGGGAGCTACTGATTCAGTAAAAGAATATTCACCAAATAAATTAGCCACAAGATTAGTAGGCTTGTCTCCTGTTATACATACTTGACATTTTCCTAATAATTCTTTAGAATATTTAAGAAGTTTACAAAAATTATCATATTGTATATATACGCTATTCCATTTATTTTTAATAGACTTAGCTATACCTGCTCCCATTACTCCCAAACAATTAGTTTGGTGAGCTATAAGAGGTAAATTTGACTGGAGTAAATCTCCATTAACAATTTCTATCATCCTAATGTTGAATTTACACGTTCACGAATCTCAGAAAGAGAATATTCTCTTACTAATTCTCCATTTATAAAGACTGTTTTAAGACAACCTCCTAGTTCTGCATCCTCAGTTTGCTGATCATAAGCAACATACTTACCATTCTCTTCTTCGACTCTAATAAGACCTTTAAGAGAGTTCTTTGTTCCATCATCAGTCTTTGGATGCTTATAAATTTCTATAAGTATACCATTGATCATACAAGCAGTTGCTTTAACTGCGAATCCCAAAGAATCACGAGATTTAAACTGATAAGTATAAGAACCAATACCAAGAACAAGATTACAAGCTGCCATATGAGCATTCTCTAATCGAGCATAGATATCACGTTGACGCTCCAAAGTGATAGAATCTCCATAGAGCAACCCTACCTTAGTACTTGGGTAACGATAATCGTTTACAGTAGTATTCCATCCAAAGATTTTACCTAGCATATAATATGCTCCATAATATTGACCTTCAGATATTTCTACATAATGACTTTTATCATCATCCATAAATGGATCAAAATCACAATAATACTTACCCTCTTTCATGGCAGTATGATAGTGAGGATTTGTACGGAGACCACAAATAATATCTACTGGGTCACCACTATCAGGACGAATTACTACTCGACCATCACGCTTCATAATGTCTGCCTTAAGCTTAGGCAAGAACTTTTCAACTACCTGCCAAAAATCCCAAGTATCAGATACTATTGATATAATACCCGTTGGATATAGGTCATTAATAAGACGACGATATGTTTTAATCTCATCATCCTCACCTCCTGCGCACATTACAGAGTGTTCAGTTGCTGGAACAGTTGCAGCTACTAGTTCTTTAGTAACATCTGCATTGTAATAATGTTCTACTGCTTCAATAGCAGGAATTGTTTCACTACCACAGAATGAAGTCATGTGAGCCATACCTGAAATAATAGCAGCATCGAGTCCTGCCATACCCCTCATTGAGAAATCGTGACAAGAGAAACCTAGATTTATATCTTCTGGGAATCCAGTCTTTTTAGCATGCTCCATGAGTCTCTTCTTATAAAGACGAGCACTTGTTGCAGAAGTACAAGGAAGCCATAGAGTACAACTAATCAGAGTCTCCAAATAATTAGTCAACCAGAAGAAATCAGGAAGAGTATTCTTAATAGTCATCATAGGTACTCTTATAGGACAAATAGAACCTTCAGGAAGAGCTTTAATTTCAATAGGAAGATATCCTAAATCATAAAGTTTCTCAATATGCTTTGTTCCAACCTGATTAAGGTCTACAAAGTTACCTACACGATAAGCAAATTGCTTGATAGCTTCTTCCTTAGGAAGAGCAAACCATTTGTTAAACTCCTCAATCAGATACTTCTTAACAAAGTACTAAATACCAAATACTACAGAACCTTCTGTAGCTTCCGGGAAGTAACGATTACTTCTAGGAGTCCAGTTACTATAAACCATTTGTGTACCCTCTGGGTACATACGATGATGACCAAGCTTGTAGCCATCAGTTGCATTAATAATTTCCATTAATTGATTCTTTTAATGTTAAACCTGTATTATATTTATAAAACACTTCAGTTATATAAGTCTTAGTTTCTTGATGAATTTTCATATGAGAACGTTGTTTAATCCACCACATATATTCTTTTCTAGGATTAGCTCCATATGTCTTAGCTGCTGCTAAATAGTCACATATAAGTTCTAGAACATATTTTTTAGGCATTTTAGCAGGGATTCCTCCATTATCTAAAGAATGTATCCAATATTCATAATGATGAGGATTTCGTCCTCTATGATGAAGGAATGTTTGACTATATCCTAATATTCGGCACTCATTCGCTAAAGAACTTATATTATCATCCCAATACTTAATGGCTCTTGAAAATTCTGTGAAACTAAATTTAGATAAATCATGAGTAATACCTTGCCAATATAATCCTATTTGAAAACAATATTTAGCAACATAATACTTATGAGTTAAAATTCGCTTTATTAACTTTAACCAAACTAAGTTCATAATCCCGATAATTTATTTATATAAATATCTGAATATTTCTTTCCAAGTTTCTGCATTATACTATAGAAACTTCTTCTAAAACTACTATCTTTCATACATAATATCTTTATATTAGAAATTAAATCTTCTGGTATACGTGCTTCAGAGTATTCTTTAGACACTATTTCAGAAGATTTAATTAATTCTACTAATAGAGATACTTGATTAGCTTTCTGATAATTCATAAGTGAGAATCTCTAATTGCTATATAATACCCTAGAATAAAAAAGTTTTTACACTTTTCCAACTCTCTATTAGACATTAATAGATATATAGGAGACTCTGCAATCAATGTTTTCCAAGCTTCATTTACTTTTACTTCAAGAGTATCTGTATTCATAGTCCTTCTTTTTCTAAAGAATTCCAATAATCTGCTTCTAGATCCTCCCAATAATCATCTAGGTCACTTATGATATCTGTTAGATCTTCCATCAGTCATACAATATAAAATTATCCATATAATGCAGAGTATAATTATAAGTCCTATTCCTATTAAAAATGGACTGAAAACAACCCACCACGAAATATCTGAATGTAGAAGAATTTTAGCTATCAATAAAATCAGGAAAGAACCTGAAATAAGGGAAGTTCCACATCCAAAATCAATTTTTACTTTTTCATTTGACATTGTCTAATAGAGATTTTATATAATCAATAGATTCCTTTACAGATAAACAGCTTCCACTCTTTAGCATAACGTAAGAGCTTTCACCAACTTCTTCTATTAAGGAAATATCATCTACGGCTATCAAATATCTTCTATTAATATTATCATTGTCTAATGTTAAATCAATAAACACGTTTAATCATATTAATAATTTTTATACTAAATAATCATCTGCGTTATGATAAGTAAAATAATATAATACTATAAAGATTTAATCCTAGTACAGATTATTTCTACAGCATTATTAAACTCTTGCTTATTACTATCTAAAATAGTTTCTCTTAAAAAATCTAAATATGAAGTACTACGACTAGTAATAGAAGGTAATTTAAGATTTACTACAATACATTTATTACCATCCACTCTAATTCGTAGTGCTCCACACTTTTTATACTTAACCATTTAAATTAATAAATATTAGTAATACTAATACAAAAATAGGGACTAATAAGATTATCTTACTAGTCCCCTTCTTTTTACCATCAAAGGCTTCTACAGTTTCTTTTAATGTCATTTGTTCATCATATAATTAAAAAATTCATTTACTGGGAGAGTTCTTAATAATTTTAAAGTATCACTTGCATAAAAATATCCATCAGTATAGTAGTAGCTACCCTCAGGAATTATGAATAATCCTATAGTATCAATAGGTTCTTTAATATCAAAACGATTATATGAACTTCCATAACATTCATATCTTCCAGCATAAGGGTTTAATATTCTTATATTATACCCAAAAGAATGGAGTCCTTTAGATATACATATACCATTTCCACTTCTATTTAACTCTGATTCATAAGTTTTTCCTAAATTATATCTATAACTAAATACAGGTGAATAATAACCACCCATACCATTTATTAAAGCTTTCCATACATATATATTAGAAGTAGCTATATGTACTACTTTATCTCGTAAATATAAACACATTATTTAAGAATTTTAACTTTTACGTTCTTGATACTAATTCTCTTAGAGTTTTTGGGGTGTATTAATATATCAATACGATGTTTATGTCTTTTATTCATAACATCTCTAACCTCATATACTCCAAACCCTTCTATAGATACTCTTTTTGGTTTATTCTTTGGAAATAAATAAAGTAAATCACGAGAGATAGCACACCATTTAATACTACCTCTCTTTAAATGACGTAAATTAATTTTAGAACCGTCAGATGTAACTAAAGGTTCTTTATCACACTGACTCTTTACTGGCTGATAGCAAGTAAGAGTTACATGAGTTATTGTTTGAGCAATACTTTTAGTGCATAATAAACATAATAATATTAATATAAATTTAAATCTTCTCATTATAAATAATCTTTATTAATTATGGCATATATTACCACTCATAGTACTAACATTTCCTCCAACATTACCACAAGTAACATCACCACTCATTGTTAATACCCCACCTTTAACATCTTTACAAGATACATTACCACTAGCTGTATTAACAGTTGCAACATCTCCTGTAATTGAAACATCGCCACTATCAGTACGTACACTGGCTACATTACCTTCTATTTTTACTTCTATAGATGGACTTTTAAGATCTTCTCTTAATTTTCCATTTACATAAATTTTACCATTATTAATACTAATAGTTTGTGCTCCTTCTATTTTAACATTGTTAATCCAAGTAGCACCATTAATATCATTTAATGTTGTTTTAACTGTGTTAATTATTTCCATAATATATAAAATTTTTAAAAATGTATACAAACGAAAAAAGTCGAGCTTATTGCTCGACTCAGCATCAGTAAGTACCCCTTTGGTACTTACAAATTAAATAATAAGATTAAATAATTGGAGGCATGTATAATCTACAATACTGATTAGCATACCAAATCCAACCCTTCTTAATGGCTTTTAAAGTTCTTTTTAAAATTTTCATCATAATAAATCAAATTTAAAGTTTAACTTATAAAGTATCTAGGAGGAGAATTTAAAAATTAAGAATCCCAGGTAAATCACCCCTGTTAGAGGCAATTTAAGTCAGCCTGTTAGAGACAATCTTATGGTCTCTATTTTTATTATTTAGGATTCTGTAGGAATGCAAAAAACGTCGAACCATTCCAGTTCGTAGGTTCTACGACACCTAATAGGCGAGTATGCATCGTTGAGAGGCACCCTATAAGTTACGTTGCTCCTGTAACTAGTATTCTAGAGCTTTGTTATTGTGCGGAATGTGGGAATCAAACCCACGCAAGCCTTCTGGTTGGAAGCCAGATATGCGCCTTCAGCTACACTAATCCCGCATTATTTATAAGATATCTTTCCAACGCATGAAGAATAAGAAATTTGTTTATCATTATTTTCTAATATATAATAATAATCCTCAAATGTTTCTTGAATACCTTTAAAAACATATTCTTTATCCATATGTCCATCCACATAACAGGTTTTTCCTACATTAAGTAGTTCTTCTTTTACCCATTTTGGAGCATCTTTAGGAACATCGTCTACAGAATAATAATTTCCTATTACTTCATACATTAATTTATTTATTAATTGTTGAAAAGTCTTCATTAAAATAGGAACATCTTCAGTTTTATACTTTAATGTTTCTAAATTGTCTGTATCAATAGTTATTTTCATAAATATTTAATTTAATAGTGGACCACGGTGGGACTCGAACCCACGACATCTACCTTGCAGAAGTAGCGTTCTAGCCATCTGAACTACGAGCCCAAATTGGAGATTACTCTCCAGTTAATTGTTTTATTTTAAGCTTTGCTTGTGATAATTTATAGATTAAATCAGATATAGTATTTTTATTATCTTTAAGCTGTTTTCTAAGACCTTTATTAGTTAGTTTCATACTATTAAAGTTCTTTAGATTATTTGCTATAGACTCTAATTCTTTAAAAGACTTAGTATCATCAAACAAAGATATATTAACTTTAGCTTGCAATTCTTTAATTTTAAGTTTTTGTTTTTCAATCTTATCTTCTAAAGATTGAATCTTATTATTTAAAGAATCTATACTAAGTCCATTCTCTAATTCGTCTATATAAGATTCTAATTCTCCGATTTTTTGTTCTAGTCCAGCATAATGCTTTTTTCTTTCAGCATCATACTCTTTAAAACTACTTATTTTTCTTTTTAAGACTGCTATAATAAAATCCTTTTTATCATAAAAGTTTACATCTGATTGATAATTAAAAGCTTCTTTCATATTATTTATTTTTATTAATTAGTTGTCTAGGAGAGATTCGAACTCCCGAAGCTAAATAGCAGCTGATTTACAGTCAGCCGTGTTTGACCACTTCACATACTAGACAATTTTGTTCGGGGTGTGGGAGTTGAACCCACTATTTTCTGCTTATGAGACAGACGTGTAAGCCGTTTCACTCACCCCAAATATAAACAAAGAGCTTCAAGTAGGATTTGAACCCACGACCTGCTCATTACAAGTGAGCTGCACTACCACTGTGCTATTGAAGCTAGAATAAAAGCGAATATGGCATTAGACGGGCAAACTATCATGACCATATTCTAATAATACATTGAGCTATCAGGCATACCCGTGGATTGCCGCCGCTACCTCTAACAGCCCCCCAGTTAAACGCTAGGTGCTCTCCATTATTTGCGGAATATAAGGGATTCGAACCCTTAGTTTTACTAGAGTGACAGTCTAGTTCCCTTACCAACAGGGCTTAATACTCCATGTGTCTATTGCGCCTAGACTAGGATTCGAACCTAGGAACCTTTCGGGGCAAGTTAACAGCTTGCTGCCGTTGACCACTTGGCTATCTAGACGAAAGTCCTGATTAATCAGGACACACAGTTGAATCAATTTCAGTAGTATCAACTACTGTGGTATCAACATTAATAGAATCATTTGAAGTTGAATTTACTGATTTATTTGAACCAGTAGAACAACTCAAGAGTGTAAATAATACACCAAATACAAGTAATTTCTTCATTTTTTTATTCTTTTTATTGTATTGACTACTATAAATCTAAATTTTATTATTCAAAATATAATTTTAATAAAATTTAAAAATGAACCGAGAACTTCCCAATTCTCGGTTCTGTGTACTAAGGTAAGTACGACCCTTCCAATTTCATGTTGAAATCTTCAAAAAAGTCAGTATATTTATAGATATATACATCTGGGAATCAGGTTAATCTTGAAATTCGTAACTATAACAGTCCTAACCCGTTTGTGATATAAATATAATTTAATTATAAAATTATAAAAGTTAATTTTTGTTTACTTTATTGTTTTTAATTAAATTATTTATTTCTGTCTCTGTAAGTTCTATCTTGTAATCTCCATAACTTAAAGAATAATTAAAATCAAATAAATAGACAAATTTTTTATCTATATATTGAGCACATTGTGAAATTACACTAATATTAGTAACTGTAAATTTAATATTGTCTAAGACAATACTTTCATACAATTTAAATTTGCTAGTCATAATAAAACAAAAGAGGGAACTCCCCAGTAGAGTCCCCTCAAAGATTGAGTTTCCTTTTAATTATCACGACTATAATTCACGTTTCACAACGTTCAATAAGTATTCCTTATTACTGAGGTTATTATAGTTGTGAATTTTTTTTCTAAAAATAAAATCTTAAAAATTTTAATTCTGAATCATAGCACGAAGTTCTTCAATAGATTTATTCTCAAGAGCTTCGTCCTCCTTCTTTGCTATAAGTTCAGCAATACGTTTGTTACGGGCATTGACCTGTGCCTTGTCAATACTGTCCTTACGAGCCTTTAACTTAATATTGATTACATCTTTTACGATACTGAAACGAAGTTCGTCATCATTCTCTTCAGCTGGAAGCTCTTCAATGAAAGACTTCTTAGGAGCCTCACTGACCTTTTTATCCAGCATAATAGCTAAAGTGTTAAGATTCTGCAGAGATAAGTCAAACAAATCTTCTGTAGTAATCATACCTTTGTTTGTCTTAAAACGTAATTTTTTCTGTAATGCTTCTTTGTACATTGTTGTTAATTATTAAATGTTTACTTTATAAATTTTACCTGAATCTACTCTAACCATAATTTGGTTACGAGAAGTAGCTATAAATCCTAAACCACTCATTTGATTATCATTATAAGGAGTTAAAGCCTTAGATGCTAATACTTCAAATACTCTTTTGTGATTCTTAGTGAGTTCATCTTTAAGATACTCATTAAAATACCCACGAACAGCGTCTGGATTCTTACAATCCTTAAGCATAAAGAAATAATGTTTAGCACCTACTTTATTATTTCCCCAGTAATTTGGAGATAAACATATAGCAGATACTTCAACAAAGTTTTGAGTCTTTACCCCCCAAATTTCTTTAGATGCTGTAGTACTACCTAAATACTCCTTAGTAAAGACAACCTCACGTCCATTAGAAGTAAAGTCTAATACTGTAACATTGCCTTTATCAGGAACATCTTTATCGTACACATAAGTATGAATAACTCCATTGAGTTCCACTTCTACTTCAAATCCTAAATCAATATTTTCAACTTTAGCAAAGTTATTAACAAATACTCTATATTTACCCGCTTTAGGAATTCCCGAGAAAATAATATTTTCTACGGCATCACGAGAAAACTTTTTAGGATCATCACGTTCTGCATAAGAACTACCTCCACAAGCATTCATATCCACATCAAGAAGGTTTGCTTTATTACCATAATGAATGTGTCCATAAGGACTTTCCATATGCAAATCCAAATCATCGTAATTATACCAATGAAGAGAAATTCTCATGTAGCCATCTACTTTACCTCCTACTTCTTTAACGCGCTGCTTAATAGCATCAGAGATATTACCATTATATGCCCAAGCAAAACCATTAGTCCACTTAAACATAGAAGGAGCTTCCTTATTAACTGGGGCAGTAAGAGTTACTAAATTATTATTTAACTTATTGTCAAAGAATAATTCAAGTTTACTAGCCTTAGGAACAATATTATTAAGGAACTCTTCCATAGTTGTTGGAATAGCAGTATTCTCAAAATCTGTAGAAACTTTACTAGTATTAGTAGTCTCATTCATAAGAGAATCAAATCCTCCTAACATTCTCTTACGAGTTTCTCTATTTACAAAGATAACATCTTCGATAGATATATCTTCTACTTTAGCATGACGACGCTCTAAAGAATCTTCATAGCCAAGTTCTACTACAGTTTTATAAGCATTTTCTACCTGAGTTTTGGTAATAATACCTTTAGGTCTCTTATAGTTATAAGGAGCAACCATAGCTTCAAACTTCTTAACTGAACTTTCAACATTGTTAGTATCAGTTATATCTTTAAGAAGCTGACCTATAGCACTATTAAGTATATGTGTTACAGCATCAGGAAGTACACAAGAAGATATCCAAGCATAATTATCTACCTCAAAACCTTCCAAATGCTTATTCTCTATAGTATCAAAAGCAGTCTTTAAGGCACTTACCTGACGCAGATAAGTATCACCTCTATAGAGATTATCATCTGCAATTAAGTCTAATACTGCTTGTACAGAGTTATAGTTAATTTCAGATAAAGTTCTCAACCATACATCATGTGAAGATTTAGCCCCTGCACGGAATGTTGGAGTCTGAGACTTATCCATAATTAAATTACTTGTAGGAGTAGCATAAAAATGATTCCAAGTAATTACTTCTTTAGAAGGTAATATCTGCTGATTGCATTTACAACCCATTGTAGTTTCTTCTGTAACAAATGCATTTCTAATTCTAGTATTTTTAAGCACTTGTAACATATTGTCTACAACTTTAGCAAACACTCCTTCAGCATGAACATCCTCCCAATAAGAATGTATTTTATAATTCTCATCTATAGAGACTAATGCCCCATAGCGAGTAATGAAATGTTTACAATTTACACAGTTAAACTCTTGGCGTACGACTCCTTCAGGAAAAGATTCCATATAAGCCATCCATAAAAACTCTTTTTGAGTGTCAAGAATAAAGAGATGCTTGTTCTCTTTAATCATCTTATTACAAGCTTCTGTAACAAGATTTCTAAAATCTAAGTATTCCATAAATTTTTTTTAAAGTTAGAAAAAGAGGGAGAGATTATTCCCTTCCTCTGTGATACTTAATGTTTACACATTTACATTGGTGTTCTCTACGTCGCCATTAACGTTAACATTCTTGTTAACCTTAGCTTCAATAGTGTTAGCCTTCATAATGTCTGCCATATCTACACCTGTGGCATCTTTTACAATGTCACGAGTCTGTTTGATAATAGCAGGTACATTACCTGAAATACCAGAAGCCTCAGAACCATTAGTTCCATAAACTGTCATATTGCCAATCTTACTCATAGGCTCAGCGATATACTTAGCCATATCAGGAAGAACTTTCTCATTAAGTTTAGAAAGCATGTCAATTACAGCAATAGAACCATACTTACTGTATGCTTCAGCCTTCTTCTGCATAGCCTCAGCTTCTGCAAGACCCTTAGCCTTCACACCCTCAGCTTCTGCTAAAAGTTTAGCCTTAGTACCCTCAGCTTCAGCAGTTAAAGTTTGCTGAGTAGCATATGCTTCAGCTTCACCCTTAGCACGAATACCTACAGCCTCCTGCTCCTGAGAATAACGACTAGCTTCAGCCTTAGCCTTTACAGCCTTAGCTACCTGCTCTGCCTTATAAGCTTCAGCTTCTGCTTCACGCTTCTGCTTCTCCAAAGCAGCCTGAGCATCAATTTCTGTCTGATACTTATCAGCATCAGCCTTAGCATTTACATCTGCAAGATATTCATTCTGCTTAATCTTAATCTTCTCCTCAGACAAGGTCTGTTCCTTACGAGTCTTTTCAATATCAGCATCTACAGTCTTGACATTAATAGTCTTTTGCTGCTCCTGCTGCTGAATTTTATATGCAGCATCAGACTCAGCCTTCTTAATATCAGACAATCTCTTCAGTTCAGCCTTCTTAATAGCCAATTCATTATTACGTTCAGCAATAATGGTATCAGCCTTTACTCGTGCTTCGTTAGCCTCATTGTCAGCTTCAGCCTGAGCCTTAGCTACATCTCTATCAGCATTAGCACGAGTAATCTTAGCATTCTTCTGAATAGCTGCTGTATTATCAGCACCCAAATCGCGGATTAAGCCCTTCTCATCAGTAATATTCTGAATATTGCAAGACAAAATCTCAAGACCTAATTTAGCCATATCAGGAGCTGCTTTCTTCTGAATTTCATCAGAGAATGCATCTCTATCAGTGTTAATTTTAATTAAATCAAGAGAGCCTACTACTTCACGCATATTACCTTCCAAAGAATCTTTCACCTGAGCAGCAATTTGAGCAGGATTCATATTCAAGAAGTTTTTAGCTGCAAGTCTAGTACCATCTGTATCAGGTTTTACCCTAATTTTACATACAGCATCTACCATTACATCCAAGAAATCATGAGTAGGAACTGGTTGTGAAGTCTTAACATCAACTGTTACTTGACCAAGATATACTTTATCCAATCGCTCAAGTACAGGAATTTTTACTCCACCACCACCGATAAGTACTCGCGGCTCCTTACGAAAACCTGAAAGAATGTACGCCATCGAAGGAGGAGCCTTAACATACATTATAGCAATAATAACAAGCAGTACAATAATAGAAACTGCAATAACACCAATAAGAACTAAATGTTCCATAAATTTGTAAATGTTTAAATAATAAAAATTAAATATCTAAGAATTAACTGATGTTAATTCCAAGGGGTATTTATTTTTTATAATTCGTAATTTACAATACCTGTAGCTCTACTTGCAGAATAACAACTCTTAATTAGATATATTATAATGTATCCATAATCAGTCATAGTTACTATATACTTTTCTTTAGTATTTACCATTAATATTCGCTGATCCTCAAAATAGTCTCCAGATTTCAGATATTTTAATTCTTTATCTTCAATGGTAGAACCATAATCATCACTAAATATAGCAGACCATTTAGCACTAAACATTCTTTCTTCATCAGAATATTTCTCCCAATCTTTCTTTTTAAGTTCTTTATACTTGTGATAAGTTTTTAATATATTATCTATATTTTCAGGAGTAAACTTCGAATCACAATGTCTGAGTTGTATTTCTCTATATAAATAAGTGAATTTAGAGAACTCAATATTAAAGGTCTCCTTAATATAAGGAAGAGATTCTGCTCCATGAATATTAATTTCAGTTGCTATAGCTTTAATTAAGTCTATAGTAATAATATTCATACAATGAGTTAATTCTATAACCTTCTCTATAGCAGTTTTATCTTCCAAGATATCATTAAGAAGTTCCCTAGTAACCTCTTCAGGAAGATTACTGAAAGACTTTTTATATCTTATTCTAGAAGGTCTACCTAGAAGATTTGGGTCCACATTTAACTCATTAGTAGTAAGTAAAAATACCTTACGATAAATAGAGTTATAAGTACCATCCATAAAAGAAAGAACATCAGAAGAATTTTTAAATTCTTTCTCATACTCATCAAAGAAGAAAATACAATCAAAATTAATAGCTGTAGATAAATATTTTATTAATTTATCATTAGAATCACCCATTGATTGTACTAAAATTACAGGAAGTTGTAAATGATTACAAAGTTCCTTCGCAGTGACTGTTTTACCAGTTCCTTTAATTCCATCAAGCAGAACACCTAAATTTCCTGCAGTGCTCTTATACGTCTTTAAGACATAATCAATAAATTTTTGATTTAGACCATACAGTTTGTAATCAAATGTAAAAGACTCAGCAATTTTACTCAAGTAAAATCCAGCCATTGAGAGTTTTACTTCATAAATACCTTTTGGTAATCCTTCAGGATGAGATACTGTTGTAGAACTACCTTGACTAAAAACGTTGCCATCTTGCAACCAAATTTGTTTACTCATTTTAATAAATGTTTAATAATTACTTTAATAAATTTATAAGAATGTTTATGTTATATAACATATCATCAATTATTTTAATAGAGTTATTAATATGTTCTTCCATATTTATTTTATAGCTCTTAACTTTTTATATTCTTCAAATACTTTATCTTCAGATTCTTTTCCCCACATAGTATATATCAATACTCCATAAGGACAATACTGAAATATTATTGGATCTACAGCATGAGAAACTATAACTACTTTCTCTTGTAGATTTGATTTTGGACAAGCTATAAACATATCTTCTCTATCTATATATTGTACAGTTAGAGAAACTTTTTTAGCCCATTCTTCATTTTCAAACTCTTCAATATCACCCATATCATATATATAAGCAGGATAAGAGATAATATTAAAATTATCATCAAAATATTTATGAATACTAGAATCACTCCTACCACTGTGGTTATATATATGCTGAATTTTTGCTATATGTTGATTTGTATGTAATTTTACATATCCAGAGTAATAATCCATCTTATATTTTATGTCTGAGAATTCTTTTAAATTAGCATCGGGTATAACTCCAGTAAATTGATCAAGAAATCCAATAGATAATTTATATTTATGACATAGTTTATAAAAAGAATCTCTGCTAACTAATATAACAGAATCTCCTAAAAACTCATTCATAGTTTTTATATAATCTAGTAATTCACGAGCTCTTAGAATATTTCTATTATATGCGTTAATATCACGTATTCTTTCTTCTAGGAATTTGGCATTTGCACTATTACCTAATCCTAATCTACATAATCTGGAGTATTCTCCAGACAAATCATCCGACTTTAAAGAAATTAAAGCTGTGTCTTCTGAAGCTCCTATTAAATCTATCGCTAACTTAGATAGTTCTTTATCCATAGTTAGAGAACTTTTTGGTAAAGAGTTTTGTTCCTCTTCATTTCTTTTTAAAAAATTACTAAAAATCCCATAATTAACAGTTAAAAATTAAAATATTTAACAATTTTACTAGTGGAGTATTGGAGAATCGAACTCCACTGTTTGTTGCCCTTATGCAAATACTCCTAAGAGTTTAAATTAAACTCTTTTATAAATCAATATTAAAAACTAAATTGAACATCTCTTTTGACATCTAATAATCCTCCCTGCCAATTAGATTGAATATCCATACTAAACCACGTACCATATCTAGTTCTTGCAAACCAAATAAGATGTTTATCATACTTAGGAATGTAACAACCTATAAAATAATCAGTATCTCCATTCCATATCCAACTACAATCAAGAGTACTATTAACTAAATGTATTTTTAGATGTATATCAGCTTTGTTGAAAGGAATTACTTTCTTCACATAAGCTTTATATAATCTACTTGATGAACATTTACCGTCATCAAAGAAATTATAAATCTGTTTCTTCTTTGGTATCATTAATCATACATTGTCTTAATATAGCTTCATTAACTACATTATCATTTTCTCTCGCGAGTTTATCTAACAACTCTAGATTAAATTCTTTCTTTTGGAATTTGAATTGAATCCAATTAGGTTCAAAATCTCTGTAATCTAGGTGAGACAAAGGTTCATCTGTATTTAGCACATACTTAACTAATCTAGTTAAACGTTCTCCAGCTAGTTTAGATACTACAAAACCAGATAAATCATAACCTATGCCTCTACTTCTCCAATATTCACCTACTTCAGGTTTAGAATCTGGAGCAACATAGAACATTCTATAATAGTCTGAAGAGCCTAAAGTTACATAAGTACCTAATTGACTGCAACAACAAATGGATAAACTTACATTAGAATATAGATTTTCGTCATGTCCTAATGCGAGAAATACTGGAATTTTATTAGGATCTAAATTATTATTCTCACAATTACGTAAAGCAGTGTGAGCATACTCAAGTAACTTAGATACTGATATAGTACATATTTTAGTATCCTCTTTTTTGTTGTTTTTAATGGCAGCATCAGAACATCTAGTGTGCCAATTTTTCCATCTATTATCTTCTAAATACATATTTTTAAATATTTAATTAATCACCACCAGGCAAACTATCCAAATATTGAGGAATAGTTACCTCTATATTATTCTTCTCTTTTTCAAGCTGTTGAATAGCATTTGCCTGTCTATCTACAGTTGTTTGTAACTCTTCAATTTGATTTGAAAGATTATTACTACCAATAACCATACTAATACTAAATACTAGTAATGCGCATGTTGTTAATTGCCATTTATTCATATTTCTATTTTTTTGTCCATTCTACATAAACTCCAATACTTCTGTTTTTATAATTAGTTATTGTATATCCCAGTTCTTTGAGATAATCAATATAATCACTTTCAAAAGGTTCTCCTACCATTAGACTTGTAATGTCTACAGTATAGCCACCTTTATTAGCTACAGAAATTATAGCATTTTGTATCTTGTTTAGTACGTTTATATCTAATCCTGAAGACTTAGCTATATTTCTTGCTTCTGTTGCTTTAATCATATATCTTTAACTTTTAAATTAGCATCTTTAAACCACAAATTGAGTCTATTTAATGCACACTCCCAATCAAATTTAGAGCACATCTCATAATACTTTAAGAAGTCCGTAGTATTTGAAATATATTGGGATATTCCCAAGCATTTTCCACTTGGAGTAATTTTAGTTACAATATATCCACCTCCGTCACTAATAACTACTTTTATATAAGATACCTTATTTTTATAATAAGGATTTATTCTAATATCACTATTGTTAGCTAGTGTTTTTTTATATCTTATATTATTTACTACTTCTTCTATAGTATTATTTAAATTGCTTTTTCGATTTAAAAGATCCTCTTTAAGTTCTTCTAAATCTTTTATTGACATATTTGAATAATCACTCATATTTTATATAATTAACTAATTTTCTCATCAATTATTTTAAGATAATGAAGTGTATTTCTAACAGTAATAGCATCCTTGTGACCACTACTGTAAGAACTAGCAAGTTCTTCCAGATCCTTAATAATTGGTTGTAATTTAATTTTATCCTCCCAATCTAGAACTACTACATTTCTTGTTTCTTCTCTCATATTCTATTTTTCTTTATCAAATTTGTTTCCAACTACATGTAATTCCCAGGCATAGTAACTAATACCTGTTATTATTGGCATACGAATAAGAGTTATAGGATTAAATGCTAAGAAACAGCCTTTCTCAAAGATTACTTCACAAGGTTCTCTACCTTCAAGTATAGAGATAAGGTCATGTTCGTATATTTCATTACCTTCCTTGTCTTTTAATCCTGTAAACATACAAATAGTATCTGAGTCAACTTTATATATTACTGGAACATCAGGAAATGTGCTACTTGGATGGTATATACCTATACCAATATAACTTGTACTGTGTACCAGGTCTCCCTTTACCCATTCTCCGTCATTAAGACGTTTAGCCTTAAATTTAATATCCTTTATATCCATAAACTATAATTTTTTTATTATTTTTACATTTTTAATTAATGGTTCACCATCAGTACCAGATTCATCTAACAAATCACCTGTTACTAAATATTTATTGCCAGTAAAATATTCTATATGATGTATAAAATCATTAAATGCTTTCTCATTTGTTGGAAATGGAAGAACGGGAGAGTATGTTCCATTTATATTTTTATGAGCTTCATAAACTGAAACTCCAGGTTCTTCTCCAATTTTTTCTTCACCTCTCCAAATACATGATTTCTCATTTTTGGGTATTTCACCAAATCTATAGAATATCATTGATTTTCTTTTCGATGAACTCATCAGAAGTACATTCCTTTATTAAGGCATCAATGTTTGGTAATTCTACATCAACTCCGTCTTCTTGTGTTTTAGATGCAAGAATCTCCATTATCCATTTCGCCCAATTACCTTTAGCAAGGTCTATAAAAGAATCCTTTTGGATTTCATAGGCTTTCTTTAACTCTCCGTTATCACGGAAATATCTGAGAACTTCTGTTAATGCTGCAACAAAATTCTTATCAGACATTGGATTATTCTTTGCTTCTTCCAGTTTAATCATTAAAAAGAGCAATGACGGATGTAAATCTGTTTTATCCATAATTATTTTTTTATTTAAGTTCCAAATATTTATCATTATCTACTACCCAAGATTTATACCCCTTTATAAGATACATAACCACGGAAAAAATACTTATGATAGCAGCTATTATATAAATAATTGCTATAAAAATCATTATACTAAATAAAAGAATGTCCATAATTGTTCTATTTAATTCTCTTTAAATTCTAATGGCTCATCACACCAAAATAGTTTTCTTCCAGTGAGTTGTTCAATGCTACCTTTAGGAAGTTCTACAAAATAGTCATCACACATATACCAATAATTTGACACTCTGTAAGGTTTATGTCTAGAGATAACTTCGTCTCCATTCTCATCTACTGCTACCCACGCCATAATCATTCTTTTGTTTTTATTCCAAGTAAAGCTCCATCGACAAACTCATACTGGCTTAAAAGAGTATTAAAAGATAATATGGCAATAGTACCTTTAGTATTTATAATTTTCACACTAGCAACATCAGTAGATACAATATTATACCAAACGCCACAGTTTTTTATCCACCCAAATGGTTGATGCTTTTGCATCTCATTCAGACATTCTTCTATGTCCTTAAATGGACGATATTTAAATTCAGGTTTAATGCGATACTTTTCAAAATCAGTATTGATTTTTAAGTTCGTAACATTATTCCACGTACCACATGGATCTGTAGTATCTATAGCTTGAATTGTTTTGCCTTCTGCATATGCCTGAATAATAGGCAGCAGGACTTTTGCTTCTTCTCTTGTCATAATCAATCCTCTTTATATTCTTCCCATCCATTCTCCCAAGAACCACCTGAACGGATAGCCCAAAACTCTTGTTGAGGAAGGATAGTTCCTTCTTCATCAACTAACTCCTTTCCTTTATATCGGACAAACTCACCTTTTGAAAATGAGTTATGTCTTATCGGCTTTCCTACGCTGATAGCAAAAGCCATTGCTTCTTTTCTTGTCATATTAGTTATAATTTGATTGGGAGACCATGAACATAAACCTCATGAGTATCACGAGTACCATCTTTTTTCTCCATATGGAAGAAGAGGGTCAAACTCAATGTTGCTTTCATAAAACTTTCTGATGGTGAACGATATGGAACTATTTTGGAAATCCAACCTACACGTCCATCTTCATCCATAATTTTATCTCCGATTTTAACAGGCAAGGCTTTAATATAGTCTTCTTGAAATTGCTTCATTTCTCGAAGTAACCCATCACATCTTACATTTAATTTGTCCCTTTTATTTGTAAAAGATCTGATGATTTCTTTCCATTCTTCTACATTCCTTTCTACTTCTTCTTTTGTCATAGTCAATCCTCCGACTCTTTAAGTTTATTTTTATAGAACTCTGGGATTCTATTGACTTCCCACCAAGAACCTCCTTCATCACCACGAGATACAATCCATACCGGTTCCTTAGTATCTTTATCTTGACAGTATATAGTACCTAAAATTTCATCATGCCAATAGGTAGAATCCATTTCAAAGTTTACATCTTCTAGAGTAGTATAAACTTTGCAGGAAAATATATCTCTTTCCTCATTATAGCGTCTAGCAAAAGCTTCATCACTATTTACTAAGTCTATTTTGAGTACTTCTAGATTATTATCTTTAACAACTTCTAGAATTGATTTTTTAATATTTATTTCACACATTACTCCTCCTTTTATTACAATTCTATATCCTCACTATCAATATCACATTCAATAGATGCATTATGCTTGCTATCTACATTAATCGCAATTAAATGTGAGCAACCCAAACAATCATAACAATCTTTTCTTGGTTTATCATTGTCTGGTACAAGCTCAAAAACATCTATATTCATACCACTCTTCTTTTTACCCCCTCCCTTTTACAGGAGAGGATGATTTATTAATCTTTTTTAGGTTTAATACCCCAAGCAATACATCCAAATCTGACATCCGTGTCAATATTTGAACCATCAAATACAATTTCTTCTCCACCAATAGATGTTAAAGTAATACCGATTGGCAATGAAGGATAGAGATATAGCGGAATCAAACGAAGTCCAAGAGTATTTTTCTCGTTGGCAACCTTCTTATCAAATTCTTCTTCTGTAAGGTGTCCCTTCTCATATTCAGACTGAATAAGAGAAATCTCTTCCTCAACATCTTCTGCAGATTGCCAACTTCCAAAATGCAAAGCTTTACATTGGCTTTCTGTAAGATTATTCCAATCAATGTCTTTCTTAAACTGTTCTTGAACTTTTTGCCAAGCATCATTAAGACTTTCCTTTTTAAATTCTTCGCCCCACTTTTTATATACTTGAGTACACGCAATTTGATTTGCGAGCCAACCCAAAGTTTCACTAACTTTGTCTTCTAATGAAATTTGTTCCATATTACTTACATTTATATCCTTTGCAGGATAGTTATTACTCTACTACTTTCTCAAGGGAAAAATAATCAATTCCCCAAGCTTGGTTTGCGTATTGATAAGGTTCTCCGTTTTTCTTTATTTTTCGGATAAGAAAATGAACCTTGATTTCATTCTTGCCAAGAGATATGGCATCTTTTAGACGTTCTATGATAAAGATATTGCCATTTTTATCTTTCACCTTGTCACCTTTCTGAAAAGGTAACAAACTTAGAAAGTCGCTCATTATATCATTCTCCTTTATGTGAAGCTCTGATATTTGTGAATCCGCCATCTTTAAATAACCTTCTACATTTTGTAATTCGTTGTATAATTCTATTTCTGTCATATTACTTATATTTTATCCCATAAGGGAGGTTAGTTACTAAAGTTCATCAAACTCTTTTTGCAATCTCTGTTTTGTTTCATTCAGAAGCTGCTTGAATTTTGCTTTAAACTCTTCGTCACATTCTGATAATCCATAAATACTGTGAGCAATGTTTGTCGAATGAGAAGACATATTCAAAAGCTCATCTACTTTAGGAATCAAGCTTTTTGCTAAAATGTTAGCTCTTTCTAATTTGTCTATATTCATATTACTATCTATTTATGCCCGAAGGCTGTTAATACTTTGTGATTTCAAATTGGTCGTAAATCGGTGATTTCTTAACATGAGGTATAGAACCCAATCGGTTGTAACCTGTTACTATCACTATTTCCATATCACCTTCATTATCACAAAGGTCTTGGAGTTGTTGAATAAATTCACTTATAAGCATTTTATTATATTTTTATGCCCGAAAGCAATTAATAATTGCGTCTTATCTCAACTTTCCACTCCTTAGAAGAGAACTTCTTTTTGAGGTTTTTAATTAAACTCTCTATCTCTTCAAGAGATTCAAAGGCATTAACTAAATCCCCTACTTGATACCAATAGTCCCATCTGTCTGGTTGCTCATCTTTCTCCTTTTGAGTGAGTGGTCTAACAAACTCACCTTTGATGGTTTGATATTCATTTGGAATTTCAATTCCTCCCAAATATCCACTTACCGAGCTGTTATCACACACATTGCTTACTTTAATATACAATGTTGCATAATAATGTATTGCGCCACCACAAAGACCACAAAAAGAACTAATTTCTATATTCATTAGTCTCTTTTTGTCTTTAGTATAGCTACCCATAGTTGTATATGTTTTACCTGAGAGATTAAACTGAAATCCTTCTCCAATATTCTGAGGAATAGCCCCAGTTATCTTAGATATATCATATCCATTTTCTATTCGTAAATAGCTGTTTGTATTCATACGCTTATATTTTTAAATTGCTATCTAATTGCAAGCCATAAAGAATATGTTGGAGTTCATCTACACATTTTATCATAACAGTATCGTCTTTTCCGTCATTGAAAGATACTCCGCAAATTCCCAAGAAATTATTATATCGCAAAGTGAAAGGGCAGTCTTTGTGTTTGTACCACCTATGCCCAAAACATTCTCCTTCAGAGCGATAACATACCCATCCATTCTTCTTAAGAAACTCTTCCCAAATATGAACGTGCATAATATCATTTTGACAAATTTTGCCCAAGCTTTGCCCATCAATAACTTTCAAGTCGTAAGAATAATCTATATTGAACGGATAGATGCTACAGATAATACAGATAAATCCGTGACTATAAACTATATCGCCTACCATATAACGAGGTGGTTTTCTGAACTCATTCTGTTCCATACGCTTTACTTTTTAAGTTTATTGAACTTATCCTTGTTAGGACAATCATCGGCTACAGATTCTATATTATAGCTTTCCCCTTGTAACTTACAAGATATACAATCACCATATCCGAAGTTCCATACAATAAAGTGTGGGCATTGGATTTCCTTACATATTTTCTCTATCTCATTCATACGCCTTACTTCTTATTATCTGTCATAGAAGCCATTTCGTGCACTTTGTGACACATTTGACAAACATCTTCAAGACTTCTTGTATCCCAATTATAGTACATTCTTCCGTGGTCTTCGGTTATTACTACAACCTGTTTGTCACGGAGGATTCGCCATATCATTTTTAACTTCTGTCTCATACGCTTTACTTCTTTATCCGTTTAAAGATTACATTCTTGTGGTCTAAACGTTCCTTGGTACTACAAGGGCAGTATTGTCTCCATTCGCTACAAGATTTTCTGTTATTAAAGAAACACCCTTTACAGGAATCCCCATCCGCCTCAACAGCTTCAAGAGTAATAGTGACTTTTTCTCCGACTTTAAGCTCTTTCATTTTTCTTCTCCTTCCTTTGGTAATATATCAGATAAATAAGCCCACTCAGTGATTTGGCATCTACTAATCGAATGTCTCCAAGACTCAGTATTCCAAAGAATGGATTCTTTAAACTGTAGATAAGCATCGTTATCAAAACCAAGTGTAATAATATCGCTCTTGCTCTTATCTGGTTCTTCTGTATTTTGATGCCATAAGTCTTTTAAGAACTCATTGATAGCCCATTTAGCACCTAATTCAATAGCTTGTTTAATCTGATAATCTAAATATACAGGTTCTGATATATGGTCTACACATATCATTCCCTCATTATTCTTTAAGAAGTGTTTATTAAAGATATTATCTTTAGCTTCTTCTAATTTCTTATCGTCTATCATAACCTACCCTTTCTTTCTCTAAGTTCTAACATTCTCCTAGTTCTACGGTTTTCCTTGCCACTAGGAGGGTTGCCACCAAGTTTTACTTCTGGGATGTCATAATTTATATAGTTGGAAGCTTCTTCATTGAGTGCCTTAACTACTTCTTTAATCAAGGCTTCTTTAAGTGATGTACCAGTTGGTGTTACAATTATCTTTGCACTGTCTCTAATCATACCTAGCCCTCTATGTTATTTGTTGTACCAATCAGCTTTGCAGTTTCTTCATTGTAAGGAAGACAAACGTTCCAAAAATTACCAACACATGCAAATCTGTTATTTTCTTTATCAATATGACTAAACAAATCGACAAACCATACTAAATCTTCTTTATCTCTTACTACTACTTTATCAAAAGGCTTGAACTCAACCTTTTGCTTCAAATCAACAATCTGTTTCTTCTTAGCATCCCAAGCCTTGCCTTCCTTTGCGAGAGCATCAAAAAGCTGCTGCTTCTCTGAGTCTGTAGCAAAATTCATTTTGCCCTCAAAAAATGTCCACGCACAAGGCAATGTAATATGACAATCTATTACACCTGTATTATTTGTTTGGAGTGTATGGAAAGCGTAATAATAGAAAGAATCTTCTGTTCTCAGTCTATTAAAAATAAAAACTATATCACAGTTTTTCTTATGCATAGTTACAATATCCCCATCCTTGAACTCTGGCTGAGTCTTCTCAATCTCCAGAGTCTCACGGTTGAGTGTGCCATCCAATCTTTCCTCTATAGTATTGATGTAGGTCTGAGCAGCGTCTTCTGATTCAGTATTGAATATACTAGTAAGATATTCCCCCTCATCTTGATAGTAAAGATTATCTTCTAAGTTATCTAAATGATGCTTACCAATAAATGATTGATAAGTATCATCTACAAACTTCTCAAAGATAACTTCAATTTTCCCATTATTACTCACCAGTACGTCACCTTTCTTCCAGGCAAACTTAGACCAGTTACGCATTAATCTTGATGGGAATAATAGACATTCTCCAGCTGCATTATATAGTCCCTCAAAATTAAAATAACTCATTTCATTATATGGTCTTTTTACACATATATCATTTGTTTCGTCTTTTATATAACAAAATGTGCAATCACCAAATATTGGTGAGTATAGTCTAATACCATGAGGTTTATTTCTAAGGATTTCTGCTATGTTAAGTTTCTGTTCCATAATTTATTCAATTTTAACAAAATATATTGTATATTATATCTTCATATTTAAGTTTATCTATTACTTTATTTAAATAATCGATAGCTACTACACAATCAGGTCTAAATTCTTTTATTTCAGAAACTAGTTGTTCTAAATCTGATAACCTAGTATCCATAATTAACCATTAACACTAATTACAATAGAGTCTAAAGCTCTATTCCAATTAGATTTTGACCCTTCTTCAAAGTCTGGATCTTGTATATCCTTCATTGTAGCATGATAAGCATTTTTAAATTGTTCAGATGTAATTCTTTCCCAGCCTTCAATATCAGATATATCAGAATTATCTCTAGTAATATAAGCTTCACCTAAACATATATAATATACGTAATTATCCTTTATTGAAACAATTTTTATTAAATTATTCCATATTGTATCTAAGTAACAATTACCAACAGTAAACTTAGATTTCTTTTCTATTTCTCTAATTTTACTATAAATATCATCACTTTCTTTTTTTAGTTTTTTGTATCTATTTCTTAACTCCTGTAATGTCTCCATAATTAATTTTTATAAACTGCATCAAGGATATCCCTAAAATTAGGATTATCTATAACTGCTTGAGCATCTTTTCTATTTTTAAAATAAATAATAGCAAGAGTATAAATACTATTATAATCTAATAAATAAGTATTATCTTCATTATTATATGTAATGTGGTATTTATATTCACCACAATTTGGTTTCCAATCTTTATTATAATACCTAGCAATATTCATTAGTTTGCTTAAAGCAATTAACTTGGAGGCATTGCTTTCATTGACAATGATACTTTTACAATTCTTGCCTAATTTTAAAGCATCTTCAACATTTTCATAAGTAATAGTAATTTGCTTAAATCTAATTATACCTTTAGCTAAATCACTATTCTCTAAGTCTATCTCCATTCCTTCAGGAATATCAATAGTTAATTGATTATTCTTTATATCCATATGCTTTTTCACTTCTTTAAATATTACATTATTATTATCTTTTCTCATAGAACTATCACAAGCACCTCTAACTTCAGAGAACGTATGCATAAGGCATCTTAGGTCTTTAAAATCACAATTTTCGCACCCATAACCTGGTACTACTTTATAGATTTTACCATTATAAGTAAATATTTCACCTACTTTTCTTTCCATAATTTTTTTGTATCATATTCCTTACCTGGAACTATTTTTATATAATTACCTGTATACATAAGGTTATTCGACACTACTTCCCCATTATTATTTAAG
>ERZ1023670.2-NODE-2-length-131781-cov-14.107238_pt1 | contig 131781 bp, 99 predicted proteins | sample MGYA00380342_ERZ1023670 | MGnify/ENA primary metagenome ERZ1023670 (study PRJEB33179, sample SAMN07448984) | human gut metagenome | biome: Human-gut; feature: Human associated habitat; material: Faeces | host: Homo sapiens | place: India: Bhopal | collected...
GACTGCTTGGTTGAAAAGAATCGATTCTCAGACGACCATTTGTAAAATATTTTATCCTATAAAATCGATGCCATTTGTCGCTTTGCAGGGGCGGCCCCTGCAAAGCGCTACGATTGGGTATGCCATCACTCCAAATCCCGTAAGACCATTTAAATTGTTTAGGAAAAATTTTGCGACTTAGATTTTAAGTCGTAAATTTGCCATAGCAGTACGAATTAAGACCGACAATTATGCTAATATAATCAACCCCAAAACATGAGATACCTCGACCCGAAAGCCGACCTCACTTTCAAGAAGGTGTTCGGCGAACATAAAGACTTGCTTATCAGCTTGCTCAACGCCTTGCTGCCGCTCAGCGGCGACGAGCAGGTGGAGAGCGTGGAATACCTACCAGCCGAGCTTGTGCCAGACCTGCCAATGGGCAAGAACAGCATCGTCGACGTGAGATGCAAGGACTTGAGCGGACGGCAGTTCATCGTGGAGATGCAGATGATATGGACTCCGGCTTTCCAGCAGCGAGTGCTGTTCAACGCCTCAAAGGCATTCGTGCGACAACTGCGCCGCAACCGCAAGTATGAGCTTCTGCAGCCAGTCTACTCGCTCAACCTCGTCAACGAGACTTTCATGAACGACTATCCCGACGAGTTCATCCACAACTACAACATAGTGCATGAGCTTCACAGCGACAAGATAATAGAAGGGCTTCACCTCACGTTCGTCGAACTGCCCAAGTTCAAGCCGCAGACAATCGCCGAACGCAAGATGGCGGTACTATGGCTTCGTTTCCTCACTGAAATCAATGAGGAAACAACCGTCGTGCCCGATGAACTGCTCCAAAACCCTGAAACCTCAAAGGCCCTAAAGGAAGTGGAGGAGTCTGCCTATACCGAGCATGAGATGGACGCTTACGAGGACTTTTGGGACAAGCTCGGCGCCGAGCGCTTGCTTCTCGTAGACTCAAACAGCATAAGCCGCAAGGAAGGACGCAAGGAAGGACGTGAGGAAGGACGGAAAGAAGAACGTAAGGACATGGCAAAGAAGATGCTTGCAATGGGAATGGAAAAGACGACCATTACAAAGCTGACAGGACTTTCCGATAATGAGTTGACCATGTTGTTTACATAAATTTGCCTCATGGAAAGCGACATTTTCAATTTTTCCACCCTATGGCGCAGGCTGACGCCTACATACACGGCAAGCGAGGCGCAAGCCATCATAAGGCTTGTGCTTGAAGACCTCTATGGGTTATCGCTCACCGACATCGCCATGGGTGCCGTTGCCGACCTGCCCAATGATGAACAGGAGCGGCTCAAGGGCATCGCCAAGCGGCTTGGCGACGGAGAGCCCGTGCAATATGTGCTTGGCAAGGCTTGGTTTCGTGGCAGGCAGTTCGGAGTGGCGCCAGGCGTGCTAATACCACGTCCGGAGACCGAAGAATTATGCCAAGCCATTATCGATGACTGCAATCCCAACAGCGCGCCACACGACGACCAGTCTCCGCGCGTTCTCGACATTGGCACCGGCAGTGGCTGCATAGCCATCAGTCTTGCCCTCGACATGCCTCGCGCCAACGTATCGGCAATCGACGTATCAGACCAAGCGCTGAAGATAGCGTCGGCAAACGCCGCACGGCTTCACGCCAACGTCGCTTTCCGGAAGCAAGACATACTGCAAGCCGCCGCAGCACCGGCTCTCAAGGCGAACCATGACGGATGGGACGTGATAGTGTCGAACCCACCCTACATCACCGAGAAGGAAAAGGCCGACATGGAACCAAACGTGCTCGACCACGAGCCAAGTCTCGCCCTGTTCGTGCCCGATGATGACCCACTGCGCTTCTACAACGCCATAGCCACCTATGCCGCGACGACGCTCAGCCGCGACGGGCGACTCTATTTTGAGATAAACCCCCTCTTTGCCGACGACATGAGCCGCATGCTCAAGCTAAAGGGATTCAGCGACGTGACCATCGTAAACGACCAGTTTGGCAAACAACGGTTCATAAGCTGCACGAAATCTAACCACAAATCATTGAGATGATGTTCACACGCCAACCATTAAGCAGGGAGAAAGCCCTGGCAAAGCTCGCGGCCCTCTGCGCCAGAGCCGAATACTGCACCGGTGACATGGAGGACAAGATGCGGCGATGGGGCCTCAGCGGCGACGACATAAAGGAGAACATAAGCTATCTCGTCGCCAACAAATACGTTGACAACGCACGCTACTGCCAGGCTTTCGTAAACGACAAGATTGCCTATAACCATTGGGGCCGCCGCAAGATAGAACAAGCCCTGTGGATGAAGCGCGTGCCCGAGAGCGTGTCGGCCCCAATACTCGACGCCGTGCCCGAAGAGGATTATATCAACGTGCTCAAGCCCTTGATAGCGTCGAAGTCGGCCACGGTGAAAGCCGAGAGCGACTATGAGCGACAGATGAAGCTGATGAAGTTCGCCCTTGGGCGAGGGTTCAGCATAGACGAGATAAAGCAATGCCTCTGACACTGCTACGCCAACTTCTCGACATCATCGCGCCACGCTTGTGCTGCGCTTGCGGCAGACGGCTCAACTACAACGAAGTCGTGTTTTGCGCCACGTGCATGATGCGGCTTCCACGCACCCCCTTCCTCAAACATCCCTACGACAACGAGATGGCGCAAACCTTTTGGGGACGGGTGGCCCATTTCGAGAAAGCCTATGCCTTCATCTACCACCAGCCTCACTCCGACTCGGCCCGAGCCGTGTACAAGATAAAATATTTCGACATGCCCGATATCGGCGTTGACATTGGCGAGATAATGGGCAAGATGATGAAAGAGGCGCGATTCACCGACGACATCGACGTCATCCTTCCCGTGCCGCTCGCCAAGGAGCGCAAACGGCAACGTGGGTTCAACCAGAGCGAGATGATAGCCCAAGGCATCAGCTACGCCACGGGCATCAGGGTGGTGACCGGCGCCGTGAGCAGGGTGTCGTTTCACGGCAGCCAGACAAAGCGCGACCGCCAAGGCAGGACTGAGAACGTGGAAAACGCCTTCCGCCTGAAAAACGGCAAGCTCGTGACCGGGAAACACGTGCTCATAGTGGACGACATAGTGACCACAGGCGCGACGATAGTGGCAATGGCCAAACAGATAACTCAACTGCCTGGCGTGAGAGTGAGCGTGGCGGCCATAGGTTTCGCGGGTGAAAGAATATACGCCAATTCAGACGACAAAGACGAAGAGGATAACATTTTTAGTCAATAACGCCGCGCTTTTCTTTGCCAACTCACGCATTATCCTTATCTTTGCAAATACAGACAATTAGCAAAAACGATATTACCATGAACGACTTGAAACACGCATTCGCAGAGAAACTTCTTGGCATCAAGGCCATCAAGTTGCAACCCAACACTCCTTTCCAATGGGCTTCTGGCTGGAACTCACCAATATACACCGACAACCGCCTGGTGCTGAGCTACCCTGAGGTCAGGGCTTTCGTAAAGACAGAGCTCACGCATGCCGTCATAGCCAACTTCCCTGAGGCTACCGCCGTGGCAGGTGTCGCCACGGGAGCCATCGCCATGGGCATGGCCGTTGCCGACTTGCTGCAACTGCCTTACGCCTACGTTCGCCCGAAACCGAAAGACCATGGCACCAAGAACCAGATTGAGGGCCGTCTGCCGGAAGGTTCCAAGGTGGTGGTCATCGAGGACCTCATCTCCACAGGCTCATCTTCGCTGAAAGCGGTAGAGGCGTTGCGCCAAGCCGGCTTCGAGGTAGTGGGCATGGTGGCAAGCTATACCTACGGCTTCCCCGTGGCAGAGCAGGCTTTCAAGGACGCTGACCTGAAGCTTGTCACCCTCGGCGACTACGAGCACACCATAGAGATAGCTGCCGAGACAGGCTACGTGTCGAAGGAAGACATCGAGGTGCTGAAAGAATGGAGAAAAGACCCTGCCAACTGGAAGAAATGACAAAGATAGAAAGCAGCATACGCGAGATTGCATACCCACAACAGTCGGTATACAATCTCTTGAGCGATCTCAGCAACATCGACAAGGTGAGAGACCGCATACCCGAGGACAAGATAGAGAACCTTGAGTTTGACCACGACAGCATTTCCATTAAGACACAGATGGGAGCCGTGAAACTGGTCATCGTGGACCGCGAGGAGCCAAAGACCATAAAGTTTGAGACGGCTGAGAGTCCACTGCCTTTCAACTTCTGGATTCAAATTCTGCCCGTCACGGAGACGACAAGCAAGATGAAGCTCACCATAAAGGCAGACATAAACCCCTTCATGGCCTCAATGGTGAAGAAGCCTTTGCAGCAAGGCATAGAGAAGATTGCCGACGCGCTGCAGATGATAAAATACTGAAAAGAAACCACACACAAACTTATGTCCAACAAACTTTGGGAAAAAAACTTTGAGGTCAACAAGGAGATAGAGCGGTTCACCGTGGGCCGCGACCGCGAGATGGACATGTATCTCGCCAAATACGACGTTCTCGGCTCCATGGCGCACATCACCATGCTCGAGAGCATCGGGCTCCTTGAGAAAGACGAACTGGAGAAGCTTCTCGCCGAGCTCCGCCACATCTACCAGCTCTGCGAGGACGGCAAGTTCTCCATTGAGAAGGATGTCGAGGATGTCCACTCCGAGGTTGAGCTCATGCTCACGCGCAAGCTCGGCGACATGGGCAAGAAAATCCACTCTGGCCGTTCACGCAACGACCAAGTGCTCGTGGACCTCAAGCTCTTCACGCGCCATGAGCTCATGGAGGTGGTCGACAACGTGAAGGCCCTCTTCGACGAGCTCATACAAAAGAGCAACCAATACAAGGACGTGCTCATGCCGGGCTACACGCACCTGCAGATAGCCATGCCGTCGAGCTTCGGATTGTGGTTCGGCGCCTACGCCGAGGGCCTTGCCGACGACATGCTCTACCTTCAGGCAGCATGGCGCATGACCAATCGCAACCCTCTGGGGTCCGCAGCTGGCTATGGCAGCAGCTTCCCGCTCAACAGGCAGATGACAACCGACATCCTCGGCTTCGACTCCATGGACTACAACGTGGTCTACGCGCAGATGGGACGCGGAAAGATGGAACGCAACGTGGCGTTCGCCATGGCCACCGTGGCTGGCACGCTGGCCAAGATGGCCTTCGACGCCTGCATGTTCAACTGCCAGAACTTCCAGTTCGTAAAGCTACCCAAGGAGTGCACCACGGGCTCAAGCATCATGCCGCACAAGAAGAACCCCGACGTGTTTGAGCTGATACGCGCCAAGAGCAACAAGCTGCAGAGCCTGCCGCAACAAATAATGATGATAATGAACAACCTGCCCGTGGGCTATTTCCGCGACTTGCAGATAATAAAAGAGGTGTTCCTGCCCGCCTTCGACGAGCTCAACGACTGCTTGCGCATGGCTGCCTATATCATCAACAAGATGGAGGTCAACGACCACATCCTCGACAACCCGATGTATGACCCCATGTTCTCGGTGGAGGAGGTGAACCGCCTTGCCGCCGCCGGCATGCCTTTCAGGGACGCTTACAAGAAGGTGGGACTGGAGATTGAGGCTGGCGAGTTCGTGGCCAACAAGGACATCCACCACACCCACGAAGGCTCTATCGGCAACCTCTGCAACGACAAGATACAAGCCTTGATGGAGCAGACCATGGCGGAGTTCAGTTTTGACAAGGTGAGAAATGCCGAGAAGAAGTTACTGGATATTTAGCCTCACGCTTCTGCTGGCGTCGCTCGCCTCTTGCGGAGCTGACGACAACACCTACAGCAGCCTGCGCCTTGCCATCTACATCGACAACTCCACCCACCAAGACGCCACGCTCGCCACGGCGATGAACGCGGCCTCGCCCGGCGTGTTCTGCCGCGTCAGCTACGAGGCGTCGTCGCGGTCGTTCGTGTTCGCCTCCAACCAGGGGCAGCAAAGCAAGAGCAGGCTCAACGCCAAGGAAACCGAAATGGGATTCTATGGCAGGATAGGCATGAACAATGGCATAATAGTGGGATATGGCAACCTCTCCACAGGCGCGTCAGGGGCATACACCTTCTACGCCTACGACGCTCAATGCCCCAACTGCTTCGACTACAACGCCATACCCGTGAAGAGCTATCCGCTCACGATGAACACCGCCGGCCTTGCCACGTGCGCCAAGTGTAAACGGCAATACAACATGAACACTGGAGGCAACTGCGTAAACGACAGTGGCAAAGGCCTGACCACATACCGGTCGTCGACAACAGGAGCCTTTGGATATCTCGTAGTAAACTAAAAGAACATGAATCTGACTATTGTTATTCCTTGCTATAATGAGGAGCAAGTGCTGCCTTGGACCCTTGGCAAGCTCGCGACGCTAATTGACCGTCTGAAGACAGAAGCAAGCACCGACGCGCGCCTGCTGCTCGTGGACGACGGCAGCCGCGACCGCACGTGGGAAATCATCAGCGAGGCGGCCAAAGCCCACTGCTATGTCAGTGGCATACGCCTCTCCCACAACGAGGGTCACCAAGGCGCGTTGTGGGCCGGCATGCAGGAGAGCGTGGCTACGAGCGACGCCGTGGCATCCATCGACGCTGACCTGCAAGACGACGAGACTGCGATGATAGACATGGCAAGGCAGATAAACGATGGCAAGGACATCGTGTACGGAGTGAGGAAGAAGAGGGAGACCGACACATGGTTCAAGCGCTTCACCGCGCAATCGTTTTACAAGCTGATGAAGAGCATGGACTCGGAGATTGTGTACAACCACGCCGACTTCCGCATGATGAGCCGTCGCGCCGTGGAAGCCTTGATGCAATACCCTGAGCGCAACCTCTTCCTGCGCGGCATCGTGAGGCGGCTCGGGTTCAAGGAAGGATTCGTGTATTACGACCGTCGCGCGAGGGAGCTTGGCGAATCTAAATACCCACTGAAGAAGATGCTCGCCTTCAGTATAGACGGCATCACGTCGTTCTCCACCGCACCGTTGAAGTTTATCACCTTCGTCGGCCTTACCATGACCCTGGTATCACTCGTCATGATAATGTTTGGCATCATAAGGCACATCGAGGGCAACACCATAGAAGGCTGGACATCGCTCCTCGTGTCGCTGTGGTTCATAGGCGGCATCATAACGACCGCCATGGGCGTAACGGGCATCTACATCGGCAAGATATACGTGGAGGTGAAGCAACGTCCACGCTATTTCGTGCAAGAGAGGGCCTGACACGCGGCTTTCTTTTACATACTCACAAAAGCGAAATTCCCATCGAGACACCGTAAGGCGCATCGATGGGAATTTCGCGTTATTGCAGCCTCTGCCTGTCGAGCATGAACTGCGCCGTCTGCTCCATGCTGAACACATAGCGACGCAACGAGCCGAATCGACTGTCGCAACGCGTTGGCCTCAGTTTCCATCCCGGCAGGGCCTCATAGCAAAATGCCTTGCCCATGCCAGGATTATAAACAAAACAATGGGTTGAGTCGCGCGCCACGATTTGGTTGTCGGCCGAGTAGAACACCATGTCGCGCCTGTGCTTGAGCAGGTCAACGCCAAACCCTTCGTAGCTGTAGTTCACGCCCATAAGTCCGAGAAGCGTGGGCATGACGTCCACTTGCATGCCAAGTCCGTTGTATTTCATTGGCTTGACACCCTTGCCGAATATCAAGAGCGGTATGTGGTTGTAGCTCACGGGCAGTTCGGCGTCGCTCTGCCCCACCATCTTGCCATGGTCGGCCTGAATCACGAATATCGTGTTCTTGAACCACGGCTCCTTTGCCGCCTTGCGCAGGAAGTCGCCAATGCACCAGTCGGCATACTCCACTATCTGTGTTTCCTTGTCTTTGGCGCGCGGCTTGAACCACGCCGGCACTATGTATGGCGGATGGTTGCTTATGGTAAGGATAGTGGCAAGGAAGGGCTTGCGGCTCTTGGCTTTCTCGTTTATCTTGCCAAGGGCATAGCCAAACTCGAAATGGTCGCTCACGCCAAAACTGTTTACCACCTCGCTCTTCGGATAATTCTCTTGCGAATATATCTCGTCATAACCATTGGTCGAGAAAAACGCCTTCATGTTGTCATACTGCGCCTCATGGGTCATGAAGAACATGTTGTCATAGCCCAAGCCTTTCAGCACGGTGGGCAATCCCCTACGGCGCGGCGTCACCGTGCCTTTCATGAGGTTGCGGAACATCAATGCCGGGAAGCTATACAGCGTTGCCGTCAAGCCGTGGTTGGTGTGTATTCCGGCACTGTAGAAATTGGTGAACGCGAGCGAGTGTTGGTAAAGCGAGTCGAGCGTCGGCGTGAGAGGTTGGCTTTGCCCAAACTCGCGAAGCAGCGAGCCCGACATCGACTCCATCAGTATGACCACGACATTGGGCTTGACGGCGGGTTCCTTTCTCGACGAATCGTTGACGACAAATCGCCTAAGCACACTGCTGCTGTCGGCCGTGCCCCCAACGCCGAGCCAGGAGCGCGTGTAGGCCACGGCCTCCGCCGAGGGCATGAGCCGCAGTTCCTTGTTCTCCGGCTTAATGTCGTCGAGCACTGACGTGAGGAGGTTGAAGGCCGGGTTTATGCCGAGCTGGTTGAGGAACGGGTCATCACAATAGTATGCCTCGCTTATCTTGATGGGGTTGTAGCCTCGCCTGCCGCGTATGCCAAAGAAGCAAAGGGCGACAAGCAATGCCGACACCACACCGCCAACCACATAAAACCTTGGACGACGATCAACCGGCGCGTTTTTCAACGATAGCGCATAGATGCGCTCCAGACGAAGCAACGCCCAAACGAAAGCCACGGTAAGCAAAAGGTACAGGGCTATGTAAAGCCACCAGCTCTTTTCCTCCACAAGCATGCCGGCCGTGGTGGCGGCATAGCCAAACCACCCGAAGATGCTCGAGTTGATGTTCTTGAAGAAATAGGCGAAATAGGGCGTGTTGGCGGCTGAGGGCATGAAAGCCACGGCATAGAAGGCTGCGAAATAGACCGTCACCGCACGGCGGAACCAACGACGGCTCCATCCGAACATGGCAGAGACGAGAACCGCGACAAGCGGCAACGCCATGATGTAGCAAGCTATTACATTGTCGAACCAAACGCCACGGATGAAAGCCCCGAGCGAACTGGCATCGGGATGAGTGACTTGGGCATGGAGGGCGATGAACTCAACAAGCCGAAAGAGGGAAAACACCAACAAGGCCATGACCTGGATGCACGCAAGCCACAGCACTGACCTTACAAAACGTTTCATACTACAAAATTAATACTTATTTGAGTCAAAGCGGTGGGTTATATGGAAAAAACCGTAATTTTGCACGAATATAAATACAACCCATAAACAAAGATGAATGACAAGAACCTCCGTTTTGTCTTTTGGACGGTAATCATTATCTCCGCCATTACGCTTCTACCATTCCTCGGCAATACCGACTTCACCACCAAGGGCGAGCCTCGCGAGGCAGTGGTGGCTGTGTCGATGCTTAACCAGCACAATTGGATCCTGCCCATCAACAACGGCTTCGACATACCATATAAGCCGCCTTTCTTCCAGTGGTGCATCGCCGCGTTATCAATGATTGCGGGCCATGTGAGCGAGTTCACGTCGCGTCTGCCATCAGCGTTATCGCTCATCGTCATGCTGTGCGTGGGCGCGTTGTTTTACGCCAAGCGCAAGAACAGCTCCATCGGCCTGCTTTCCGCCATGCTCGTCCTCACGGCCTTTGAGGTTCACCGCGCCGGAACCAACTGCCGCGTGGACATGGTGCTGACAATGTTTATCGTGTGCGCGCTCTACGCCTTGTACGAATGGTGGGAACGAGGTTGCCGCCGGCTGCCCTGGATTGCCGTGCTGTGCATGAGCGGCGCCACGCTGACCAAAGGTCCCGTGGGCATGGTGCTGCCTTGCTTCGTGATGTTCGTGTTCATGCTTTTCACGACTTGGCAAGGCAGCAAGCTCAACAGCGCCACGGCATGGAAGACCGTCTACAAGCTGTTTCTGTCCGCCGCGCTTGCCGCCGTGCTTCCCGTTCTTTGGTATTGGGCGGCCTATCGTCAAGGCGGCGACCAATTCATGGCTCTCGTCATGGACGAGAACGTGGGACGCTTCCTCGGCAAGATGAAAGTGGTGACCCATGCCAATCCCTGGCCTTACAACTTGCTGATGCTCATCACGGGATGGCTTCCGTGGACACTCCCCCTGCTGCTCTCGCTCTTTGTCCTGCCGTGGCGCAAGTGGGCCAACAGCCTGCGGTCGAAGTACGAAAGTTCCAGTAAGGCAACATTGGCAAGCCGCGCGGTGGCCGCCATGCGCAAGGCCGATGCCGTGAAAGTGTTCACGTGGCTGTCGTTCCTGCTAATCCTCTTTTTCTATTGCATACCCAAGAGCAAGCGTGGCGTGTATCTCCTTCCCTGCTACCCCTTCATGGCGGTGTTGATAGCCGAATACGTCGTATGGATAGCCAAGCGCTCGCTGTTCCCCATTCGCTTCTACGTTGGCTTCCTGTCCGTGGTGGGCTTCATTCTCACGGCAATCCTCGTCATCCTGAGGGCAGGCCTTGTTCCAGACAGCGTGTTCCACGGCAAGCACGCATGGGAGAACATCCAAATGCTCCATGCCCTGTCCTATGGCAGCATGGGCTTCGATGACATCATCATGGCTGTTTTGCCACTCCTCGCCACTTGCCTCGGACTGGCCACGCTGCAGCGCCACCGCCCTTGCGTCATGTCAAGTCGCCCCGTGTTTGCCTCAACGTTGATGACGCTTCTCGTCTTCCTTGCGCTTGACGGATACTACAAGCCCACCGTCATGGGATGCCAAAGCCTGCGCCCCGTGGCGACACAAGTTGCGCAAGCGGCGAAAGGCGAGCCCGTGTTCGCCCTGACCACCATCAACAAGCGCGAGGTGGGCGACGACGTGCTAAGGCTTTACGGAATAGACTTCTACTTGGCCGACAGCGTGCGGCAGTTTGACGTGGACCGCCCACGAAAAGGCGTGGTGGTCGTTCCAGCGCTATGCAAGCACCTGCTTGGAGAGCCATTCGCCAAGCGATATTCATTCAAGGAAATAATGCGGACGGAACATCGCGCGTCGTGCTTCAAGGACACGATCTATGTGTACAGGTTCTTCAAGCGATAGAAAGACAGGAATGTGGAAACCACATGAACGGCCGCATGCGCCCATGTTGAAAATGTAAAATATTACTACTCGGTTAAATTGGTGTGTGTTTGATGCTTTGCAGAATGCGGCCCCTGTGGCCGTCCGCAACCCAAATTGCAACGCACTGTCAAAATACCATGACGAACAAGACATGACGAATTGTGGTCGCTGACAGCCACCAACCATCCCTACCTACAACTTCTCTATTTCACCAAGGCTCAATCCTGTTGCCTTGGCTATGTCGGTAGGCAGAAGCCCCATGGCCTTTAAATTTCGCGCTATGGAAAGATTTGCTTCCGCACGACCTTCCGCACGACCTTCCGCACGGCCTTCCGCACGACCTTCCGCACGGCCCTTATCCACGGCACCTTGCATCACGACAATAGTGTCGCGATAATGGCGCAAGGCGGAATCATACTTCATGCGCTCTTCCTTTGTCATGTTGCTCACCTCTCCTAACTCGGCGAGACGGCGGAAGACGGAGTCTTTGGCCGCCCATGGCATCCTGTCAAGTGTTTCCATGTTTTTCAATAAGTATATCCAACGTTCAAAGTCATTGCCACACTCGTCGGCATCCTTCGTGAAGCAAGGCAACTGGAGGAAGATGAACCGCTCCTTGTCAGTAAACACCCTGCCCGTCTAACGCTCTACAAGTTCCACGTCGGTCCGGAAATTGTCGTCCAGCTCATCCATGTAGAAGTTGACAAAGGCTATCATGTAAACGGCATTGATGTTGTACCACCACTCCGGGCCTCTTTCGCCTTGCCTGGATATTGCCTGCGAGGCATAGTACAGGCACCGTGACGCAAAATTGGGATGCTCCCTGTTTTGCATCTCCACTATTATGCGCTCGTTGTCATCCGTCTCGCAAAACACGTCATAGATGAGCGAGCGGTCATCCCTGTACTCAGATGGCTGTTCCTTGTCCAGGAAGGTGATATTAGTGATGACCTTCTCGCCTTTCAGCAAGTTGTTGAGAAAATCGAGAAGCAGAGGCTTGGAAATCTCCTGCCCGAAGATTCGCTTGAAGCCGATGTCGGTGAAAGGGTTTATGAACTTGCCCATAGACTTTGCATTTACGTGTGACACAATGCTTTTGCGCAAATTTACGCATAATAATTGAATCGGCAAAGATTATCACTGATTTTTGATTTACATAATAATCAACATTACCCACAGGACGGCACACGGGCATTCGGGAAGACGTCACCGCCAAACCGCCGCACCACTATGAACCACTCCTCATGCCTTCTCAATCGTGAGCGTCTGGTCGCAAAAATCCTTGACCGCGAGACGGTGGGTTATGAAAATGACCGTGCGCTTCTTGTCGGAGAGGATGTTGCCCAGCAACTGGCGCTCGGTGTCGGGGTCAAGCGCCGATGTCGCCTCGTCGAGCAGCAACACGGGACAATCGCGAAGCAAAGCGCGAGCTATGGCTATGCGCTGCGCCTGCCCCTCGGAGAGCCCGCCGCCCTGTTCTCCGCAAACGGTGTCGAGGCCATCGGGACTGTCCAACAGGAAACCGGCACAGCTCAGGCGCAACGCCTCCTTCATCTCATCGTCGGTGGCCGAGAGCTTGCCCAACCGCAGGTTGTCGCGCACGGTGCCGCTAAGCAACGTGTTGCCTTGCGGCACATAGGCAAGGTTGCAACGGGTGAGTTGGGAAAGGTGCACGTGGCTCGCGCGGCTTGAGTATATCTCCGCCTTTCCAGCCTTGGGCACCACAAGGCCGAGGATGACGCGGATGAGTGTAGTCTTTCCCGCGCCGGTCTCACCGAGAACGGCCGTACACGTGCCGGGCTTGAAATCGAAACTTAGGTCGCGAAGCACGTCTTGCCCGTCTTCGTAAGCGTAACCCACGTGCTCCAGCCGTATGCCGCACGGCGACTCCAACGCCACTGGCTCGCCCTGCTCGTCGAGCGGACTCTCCTCAAGCTCCATAAGCCGCTCCGCGGCCGTGAACACGGAGACGAAGGCCGGCACAAGACGCGTAAGGCTTCGGGCCGGGCTTTGGATGCGGTTGACGAGCTGGAGGAAAGCCGTCATGCCACCGAAGCTCAACGAGTTTGCCGACATGCGCACGGCCGCCCACAGGAAAGCCACGAGGTAACCCAAGGCAAAGCCGACGTTCAAAACAGTATTGCTGAAGACCGAGAACACCGTGCGCTTCACCACCTTATGCCTCAACACGCCCTGCGTCCGCTCAAGGCGATTCACCATCGTGGCCTCGCTCTCCAAGGTCTTTATGAGCATGCGGTGCTGAATAGTCTCCTGGAGCGCGCTCTGCACGCGGGAATCCTCGGCGCGAACGTCCTTTGTCAGTTTGCGCATACGATTGACATACACCTTGCTGAGCCCAATGAACACCGGCAAGATGGCCACGGTGATAAGAGCCAACACGGCGTCCATGGCGAAGAGATAGCAGAACGCGCCAACAAACATGGCAAACACCGACAGGGTGTTTGGTATGGTCTGGGTGAGGAAGTCGACGACATTGGCGACGTCAAACTCCAGGCGGTTGAGCACGTCGCCAGAATGGAAGTGCTCCTTGCCATGCCAGCGCGAGCGGAGAATGCGGTCGAGCATGCGTTGCTGCATGCGGTTCTGGGCGCGGATGCCAAGAAGGTTTTGCACCCACGTGCTGCTGATGTTGAGCAGGAAGTCGCAAAGAATCAACAAGCCCATGACAGCCACCGCCCAATAGAGGTTTCCACGCGCGGCACCACTCGCCACGTCGATGGCATGGCGCACGGCCGTGACCTGGGCAAGCGACACCACGACCGATGACAAGCCTATCACGGCGTTAAGGCACGCTTGCAACCTATTGCCGCGCCAGGCACGCCAAAGCCAACGCAGGATGTCAGCGGCCTTGTATTTAGAACCGCGCGACTTGAAAGCCTTATGAAAGAATCCAGACATGACCGCCATCATTCAACAATTATCCACGCTGGTCGGCTCCCCACATGAGTTTTTCCCTCAGCAAGGCGAAATAGCGTTTGGAGCGCAGTTTTACGACATTGACGACATAGGGCGCCTTCCTTATTATCAGTTCCGTGCCCTCATACAACTTCTCTGACCTTCCGTCCACGGCCATGAGGAAATTATGGCTACGGCTCTCTACGGCAAGGCGTATGACAGTGGTGTCGTTGAGCACTATCGGACGTATGTTCAGGCTGTGTGGCGCCACGGGCGTGAGGCAGATGCTGCCACTGTTGGGCACGATTATCGGACCGCCATTGCTAAGGCTGTAGGCCGTGGAACCGGTAGGCGTGGAGATGATGAGACCATCGGCTTGATAGGTAACGAGGAAATCGTCGTTGACATAAGCGCGAATGGTTATCATGGAAGCACTGTCACGCTTCAGGATGGCAATGTCGTTGAGAGCGTAAGGACTGCCTTCTATGGGAAGCGACTCAGCGGTGCCGCATGGGTTGACATCCACTTGGATGACCGTGTGCTTCTCTATCTTGCACGTCTCGCCATACATCTCGGCAAGCGCCTCCTTAAACTCCGTGGGCAACACCTCGGCAAGGAACCCCAGGCGGCCTGTGTTTACGCCGATGACCGGCGTGCCTTTGGCCAGCACCCTGTTGGCGGCCTTGAGAAACGTGCCGTCGCCGCCAATGGATATGGCATAGTCTACGTCAAAGTTGTAGCCATCGAACACACCCGCAGCCTTGACATCAACATTCAGCTCGCGCGAGAGGTACTCGTAGAACGGGCGGTCGACGTATATCTCAGCGTCGCACTCGTACAGGGAAGACAGCACATGCTCTATTCCCACGCTCTTGCCAGCCTGGTACTCGTTGCCGAAAATGGCGAAACTCAATTTCTTGTCTTGCATCACTTATATTATCAGAGCAACAAAGATACTAATTTTATGCTCCTTACGCTGAGAAATCAAGGAAAATAATGGCCACAAGTCGGTGAATGTTTGTTAAAAGCCATCCACGGCTGCCTTTCCTCGGTTTTTTCTCGTATCTTTGTATAAGATAGGCGGCACCTCAGCAATTTGGAGCAAGCTCCATTGCATTCGGTTTGCGCCATCTTTGTAAAGCATACCCTATAACAACAAAAAGAATTATGGCAAAGGTATATGAGTTTTTGGCCAACGGCTTCGAGGAGATAGAGGCGTTGGCGCCTGTGGACATCCTGCGTCGCGGTGGCGTGGAAGTGAAGACGGTGAGTGTCACCGGCAGTGAGTTCGTGGAGTCGTCGCATGGCGTTACCATCAAGGCCGACATGATGTTTGAGGATGGCGATTTCACCGACGCCGACCTGCTGATGCTTCCCGGAGGCATGCCTGGCTCTACCAACCTCAACGCCCACGAGGGCGTGCGCAAGGCATTGAGAGCCCAATACGACGCTGGCAAGCGTGTAGCAGCCATTTGCGCCGCGCCGATGGTGCTCGCCTCAATAGGCGTGCTCGACGGCAAACGCGCCACATGCTCGCCCGGATTCGAGAAGTATTTGCCAAACGCGACATACACCGCCAACCTCTTCGAGGAAGACGGCCTCGTGACCACGGGAGAAGGCCCTGCCGCCACCCTGCCCTACGCCTACCACATCCTGGGATATTTCATACCAAAGGACGCGGTGGAAGATCTCAAAAGGAAGATGCAATACACGCACCTCATGGCTTAAAGCCAAGGACAAAAAACACAAGGATTACGCATGGACTACATCATCATTGTCGCCGGTGGACGAGGCACGAGAATGGGCACTGACGTGCCAAAGCAATTCCTGCCCATTGGCGGCAAGCCTGTGCTGATGCACACTATAGAACGTTTCTACGACTACGACCACGCCATCGGCATCATCGTAGTGTTGCCAAAAGACCAGCAACCCACATGGCAGACGCTGTGCGAGAGACACGGATTCACCATCCCACATCGCGTGGCCGACGGTGGGGCCACACGTTTTGAGAGCTCAAGGAATGGACTCGCGCTCATCCCCGACGACGAGGAAGGCGTGGTGGGCTTTCACGACGGAGTGAGGCCGTTCGTGTCGAACGAGGTGATAAGCGATTGCTACGAGACGGCACGGGAGGAGTACACCGCCGTGCCCGTGGTGCCTGTCACCGACACCTTGCGGCACGTCGACTCGCGCACCACGAGGACTTTCACGGTGGATCGCTCGCTCTACAGGGCGGTGCAGACGCCTCAAGTGTTCGATATTGCCCTCGCAAAGCAAGCTTTCAACCAGCCTGACCGGAAGACGTTCACCGACGACGCCTCGGTGGTGGAGAGCCTGGGCGTGAGCATAAACACGGTGGACGGAAACAAGGAAAACATAAAGATTACCACGCCATTCGACCTTAAAGTGGCAAAAGCATTACTCGATTCCGACAATTGAACAATATTTTCAATCAAGACATCATGTATCTCCCTGGCGTGGGACCGAAGCGCAAGGAGATACTGGTCAGTCAGCTCAACATCAAGACTTGGGGTGACCTGATTGAGTATTACCCATATAAATATGTAGACCGGTCAAGGGTCTACCCCATCCGCGAGCTTAGCGGCGACATGCCCTTGGTGCAAATAAAAGGCGCCATACAGGTCTTTGAGGAGTTTGGCGAAGGACGCAAGAAACGCATCGTGGCGCATTTCTCTGACGGGAGAGACGTGGTTGACCTCGTGTGGTTTGGCGGCAAGAACTGGGTCTACGACACCTATAAGCCTGGAACGGAATATATCGTTTTCGGCAAGCCTCAGCCCTACAACGGGCGATACCAGTTTGCCCACCCCGACATGGAGAAAGCCTCCAACCTGCAGCTCTCGACAATGGGGATGCAACCCTACTACATCACCACCCAAACCATGAAAGACCGTGGCGTCACGTCGAGGGCCATGGAGAAGATGACCAAGGCGCTGGTGGCGCGCATTCCGCAGGGCTCCATTGCCGAGACGCTGCTCGAAGACCAAATCAGGAGGCTGCATCTCATATCAAGGGACGACGCGCTAAGGAAGATACACTACCCGCAATCGTTGCGCGACGTGCAGCAAGCCCAAGAACGACTGAAATTCGAAGAGCTGTTTTACGTGCAGCTCAACATCTTGCGCTATGCCACTGAGCAACGCCATAAATACCGTGGCTTCGCGTTCTCGCGCGTCGGCGAGCCGCTCAACGCCTTTTACAAGAACAACCTCCCATTTGAATTGACCAACGCGCAGAAACGCGTGGTCCACGAGATTCACGACGACATGAGGTCGGGCATCCAAATGAACAGGCTCTTGCAAGGCGACGTGGGGTCGGGAAAGACCCTTGTCGCGCTCATGGCAATGCTCATAGCCATAGGCAACGGATTCCAGGCTTGCATAATGGCACCAACGGAGATATTGGCGGAGCAACACCTGAATACAATAACGGAGTTTCTGCAAGGCATGGACATCAGGGTGGAACTCCTCACTGGCATCGTGAAGGGAAAGAGACGTACCGAGGTGCTCAACGCCCTCGCTGACGGCTTCATCAATATAATAGTGGGGACGCATGCGCTCATAGAAGACAACGTGGTGTTCAAGCGGCTCGGGCTTGCCGTAATCGACGAGCAACACAGGTTCGGAGTGGCGCAGAGAGCGAGACTGTGGAAGAAAAGCGAGCGGCCGCCCCACATCTTGGTTATGACCGCAACACCCATCCCGCGCACCCTTGCCATGACACTCTATGGCGACCTCGACGTGAGCGTCATCGACGAGTTGCCACCAGGCAGGAAACCCATAGTCACCATACACAAATACAACAACCAAATGACTTCCCTCTATGCCGGCATTGCCAAGCAAATAAACGAGGGAAGGCAGGTGTACATTGTCTTTCCCGTAATTGAGGAAGGCAAGAACAAGGACTTGAAAAACCTTGAGGACGGTTACGAGGCGCTAAAGCAGATCTTCCCGCAATACTCCATGAGCAAGGTGCACGGGCAAATGAAGCCAAAGGACAAGGAGGCGGAGATGCAGAAATTCGTGCAGGGAAAGACGCAAATCCTCGTGGCCACCACCGTGATAGAAGTCGGCGTCAACGTGCCCAACGCCTCGGTAATGGTGATAATGGACGCGCAGCGGTTCGGGCTCTCGCAACTGCACCAGCTCCGGGGACGCGTGGGACGCGGAGCCAAACAAAGCTTCTGCATACTCGTGACAAGCTACGAACTGTCGCAAGACACACGCAAACGCATCGACATCATGTGCCAGACCAACGATGGGTTCCGCATAGCCGAAGCCGACTTGAAGCTCCGTGGACCGGGCGACCTGGAAGGAACCGCTCAAAGTGGCATGGCCTTCGACTTGAAGATAGCCAATATCGCACGCGACGGACAAATAGTGCAGCTCGCGAGAAACGAAGCAAAGAAAATTGTTGACGACGACCCCGACTGCGCAAACCCCAAATATGACCTATTGTGGCAACATTTGAGGGAGCTGAGAAACACCAATGTCAATTGGGGTGTCATAAGCTAACGAGTGCCAATCGTTTCCTAACTAATGTTAATGCAATCACGATTGCACGCAATTTCTGTTAAACAACCAATAAAAAACACTTGAGCCAAATCAATTTTGACATCTTTTTTATATCTTTGTGGGTGCAAATGAAACATATCTTACCGTCTCATTGCAAACCTGAAAGAAATTACACTGAATGACATTAAAAAAGAATATCAAAATAGTTGGGGCATTATTGTTTTTTGTTTTCACGGCCAGCACCACAATGGCGCAAGACCTGTTGGCAAGACAAGCGCCAATAGACCGAAGAGCCAAGAAACTCGACTCTATAGAAGTAAAGAGCATAGTAGAACGCGAGAATTACCAGTCGCCCGCCGCACAACTCTACGGTGACGAATGGGACAACAAGTACGCTCACCGTGCCACCGAACTCCCCGACTCGTTCACCATCAACCTCCGGCATTTCTGCATGCCAACGCCAAGCCGGGTGGTGACAAGCAACTTCGGCTCAAGATGGGGTCGCCAACACAAGGGACTGGACATTAAAGTATACACTGGCGACACCATCCGCGCCGCGTTCAGCGGAAAGGTCAGAATAGTGCGCTACGAGGCTGGCGGCTATGGCAAATATATCGTAATAAGGCATCCTAACGGCCTTGAGACCATCTATGGGCACCTGTCAAAACAACTCGTGGCCGAGAATGAGAACGTGAGGGCGGGCGAGCCAATAGGTCTCGGCGGCAATACTGGCCGAAGCACGGGCTCTCACTTGCATTTCGAGACTCGCCTCTGCGGAGTAGCCTTGAACCCGGCTCTTCTCTTTGATTTCCGCAACCAAGACGTGACAGGCGACTACTACACGTTCAATAAGCGAACCTATGACCATGAATCGGAAGTGGCTACGCGTGAACGTGGAAAGATTGGCAATGGCGGATACACCCACGACATGATTTATGGCAAGCTCGGACGCAGCAACGACGACACGCCTGAGGATGTGCGCGAGGCAATGAACGCCCCGGAGCGTGTATATTATAAGGTGCAAAGCGGAGAGACCCTCGCCTCTATCGCCAAGAAGGTCGGCGTGAGCGTCGAGAGAATCATGCACCTGAACGGTTTCAGGAGCAAGAACCAAAAAGTGCGCACGGGAATGATTATCAGATATGTATAATATCCGATAACCACTTGCATAAAAGAACACGATAAAAAGATTAAGCCATAAAAGCTATTTTTTCACGAAAGACCTGATTACGAAATAAAGATGTAAAAGGGCCGTATGCACAAAACCATAATGTTTCGCCATGACACGGAATCTTTCCTTTAGCGAAGCTTTATGGTTTTTGTTTGTCATGCCACCGTCAAGATAGTTAACAATCACCTCGCTGACGTTTCTCAAGGCAAGACGCCGCTTAGCGCACAGTTTCATTATGCGTATGCACCAGTCAACATCAGCGGAGAAACGATATTCCACATTATTATATGGTGTTTCCTTGGCAAGGTCTGTCCGCGCGTAAAACGCCTGATGACAAACCAGCATGCCCCATTGGAAAGAGCGCCATGTGAGTCTCTTTGGAGGGCTCAACCTGCGATGACGCAGAAAATGCCCGTCCATGGCCACGATGTCGGTGTCTCCATACAGCACACCGGGCAATTGCTCGCCATCGCCTATCGAGGCCACTACCGTTTCCAATGTCTCAGCATTAGGGAATACATCGCCGGCGTTCAGAAAAATAACGTAATCGCCAGTGGCAAACCTTATGCCCTTGTTCATGGCATCGTAAAGTCCCTTGTCCTTTTCAGAAACCACTGTCACATCATGGCCATTGTCCGACTTGTCGGAACGCAGTTTGTAGTCCATGGCCATCTCCACCGTTTCGTCTTTTGACAAGCCATCAAGAATAAGATGCTCAATGTCGGCATATTTTTGGCTCAAGACGCTATTGAGAGTTCGTTGCAACACCGAAGCCGCATTATACGTACAAGTGACTATCGTAAACTTAATCATGTGAACGCGAGTTGTTACAATTTATAATTCTTAAAGGCAAGCGCTTGGTTGTAGACCTCCACATACTTCATGGCCACCGAGCGTTGCGAATAGCACGACATCACTTTTTGCACGCACTGCCTCTTCAATTCCTCCTTGTCGGCCTCGCCCAAAACCCAATGAATGCCAGCGGCAAGGTCATCAGCGTCTTTGTAGCTGGCCACATAACCGTTCTTTTGATGGTCTATCATCTCTGGTATGCCACCGACCTTAAATCCAACCGAAGGCACACCACAAGCCATCGACTCCATTATCGTGTTTGGCAAGTTCTCGTCAAGCGACGGTATGACGAACACGTCGGCAGAATTGTATATATCCACCAACTGACGCTCGTTCTTGACATACCCCAACGGGAAGGAAGGCAGCGCGAGTTGGGAGACGACCTCATCGGCACGACCGCCAAGTATGGCTATCACCGTGTTTTCCTTCATCTCCGGATAACGCTCAGCAAGGAGCGAGATGGCCTTGATGAAATAGGCCATGCCTTTGCGCTCCATGGTAACCCTTTGGGAAACAAATAGAATTATGCGCTTGTCTTCAGGGAGCGTGGAATGCAGGCGAGCCACGCGCTTGTCTTTCGGGCAAAACACATGGGTGTCGATGGGATTGGGGATGACGGACAGCTGCAAGCCAGTCAGCAGACTGCTTTGCCGCGCGCTATTGCCAAGCCACTTGCTGCAAGCCACGAAATGAATTCCGCTATTGTAGTAAACCTTTTTCTTCTTGTTGAACACGCGAGTGGACAAATCGGCTGACTTGCCTCCCCGTGGAAGGTAAAAACAGTTGTGACACTGTCCCTTATACGCCTCACAGCCAAAGGTGAAATGGCAAATGCCCGTCGCTGCCCACAAGTCATGCATGGTCCATACCACAGCCTTGCCGCTGTTGATGATTTTCCTTATGTCTTTCAAAGAGAGAAAGCCTTGGTTTATCCAAGCGAGGTGAATCACGTCAGCCTCCTTAAACTCAGGCAGCTTCGTGATGTCAAAGCCTGTGTTGGCCATGTCAAGATCAAAAAGATGGTCACGCTTGAAATGCAGATGATAATACACGCACCAACGTTCCCACAAGAAACGAAAACGCTGGAGGAGTCCGCCTTTCAAGCCTACAACAGTGATATTGTCGGTTTCCTTGTCCCTAACGAGCATCTTGGCTTTTACGCCATTATTGTTCAGAGCGTCCATCAAACGGTTGGCGGCAACCGCCGCGCCACCCTCACGCTCACTCGTATTGACTATCAACACCCTCATTGCCATACTCTAACAGAATGTTTGTTTTGTTCAGCAAAGGTAAGAAAAGGATTCGAAAAACCAACAATATAATACGAATAAGTGTGCTTTGCTTACATAAAAATGATGTGCTCGCACACAAATGATTGATTTATATCAATAAACACACATTCTTCAGAAAAAACATTTTAATTTCTTTGATATATAATCGTAATAGGTGTAACTTTGCAGTGTCAAAAGGTTAATAGATTGTTTAGGTTAGTAGTAATAGATTTAGGTTTTTAGTTATTAGGTTTAAGGTAGATTTGATAGATTGTTTAACGGAAACGCGTGGATACCGTGAGGTATTCATTTGTTTGAAATCATTTTAAGTTAAACATAAAAACACGCCAGAGCTCGTTGATGAGTACTGGCGTGTTTTTGTATATGGATCTTAGCGAGATGTGTGAGGGTTGATTATGTACATCAATGTAACATCACTACCACTGTCTTCTTTCTTCAGGACGAAAGGTTCGTCGTTCTTCTTTACTAATATCCTTACATGGAATTTCGTGTTTATCTTTTCATCCTCATCATTGCATGACAATCCAATATAGCATTTCTTTGAAACAGGACCATAAGTAGCGTTCCACTCTGTTTTTTTACCTTCAGGCATCTGGGTAATAATATTCCCGTTGTCTGTTATGACATACAGTTTCTTTATACTCTGAGCTGAGTCGGAGACACATGTGACCTCATACCTAAAAAAGTACTTATCTTCCTCTTGCTCTTGGTCAACAGGGTTATCTGAACTTGAACATGCCGAACACAGCATTATTATCAAGAAAAAGAAGAACTTAAATGTTTTTATAAGCATTTTATAAATTACGTACGTTCTATCTAAAACTACCATGATAAATTAATAATACACATGATACCAACATGGCATTTATGAATGCCATGTTGGCTGTATGTTTTTACCTTACATCAATTGCAAAAACAACAGAACCTGAATTATATTGTTTATATACATGATTATAAACTGCGAAACTACCAGCCTGTGTATCTTCTTTCTTACCGCTTATTCTCCTTCCAAAGTGCCCATAACTACTTCCTTGCTGTGCCTTTTGTTCTGATATTACAATTGGATCATAAAAATATATAGGAATGTTCTCTCCAAGCATATCATCTGCTTCATTCCTCTGAATAGTATATTTATGCTTAATTGTTGTCGTCGTGGAATTCTTAGTTGTTTCAGAAGCTCCACCATCCAACTTAGTATCCTTTCCAATTCCAAGGGACAATTTCAAATCTCCATTGAACTGAGACTCTTTAATCTTAGTAAAATCAGATTCAAACTCTTTTGATTCTGACACGCCCTTGTCATCTTCTTCATAAATGCTTATGTACCTCGTCAGCCCTTCTTCTGCTATATTCCATTTACCAAATGTTACATCATCAGGGTTAAAATAATATTTCTTAGATGTAAAGTCCTCAGGCTTTATAGTATATGTATAAACGCTATGCCTAAATAACGTAGAATGCTTTCTACTAAGATCAATATTAAAATCCCACAAATCCCTTGGAGATATGTTTACAGGAAGCTTAGTGACAGTCGCCGAATTGCTACTTGCAACATCAAAAACAAACGTATAATTTCCATCTTTCCAGAGTCTACTGTAAAGTTCATCATCTGTTAAGGCATGTTTTTTCTCAGACGTTGAACTATTTTTTATCATTGGATCATCATTACTTAAATTTGCATTTTGATCTGAAATCTTAAAGTATGCAGATTTATCAACCATCATATAGCTCAAATATTCTGTAACAGACCTATTAAGTGCTCCCTGTTGGTTTGATGGAGTTATACCATAATATATATTATCCCTTTGATAAGCAATCTGATTGTTACTATTATCATCTTTATTGAATCCTGCATCAAAAGCGGCTATGGCCTTCTTGTATAGGTATGATGGCATTACAGAATGATCAAAACCCAAAGTTGCACGAGTTATCTTTTGATTTTTGTTATCGAAATTAGGATATTTAAATTCATACACCCAATTGTCACAAGCCTTCGTTCCGGGAACAGCCTTTAGTCTTCTGTTTAAATTGACTACAATTACATTAACACCTGGAACCTCGTCAGGGTTAAGGTGAGCTAACTTTTTCCCATCAACATAAAGATCCGTGCCGTCTTCATCACCACCTACAACAACAGGCAATTCTTTATTATCTACATTTAAATCAGAAGGGGATACCCCAACCATGGGAAGGTCTGGAATGAGACAATTTAACAACGGAAGTCTTCTCTCTACCTCTTTGATAATCCCCTCTGATGAATATGACACCAAAATTTCTCTTAACGTCTCTTTCCCGTTTATCATCCTCTCCCGATTTGGATAATAAAGAAATTCATTGTTTAAATCGAACTGCTTACTCGCCTCTGTCTTAATGAACTCTCGCAAATCCTTGCTATTGTAGACAGCTTTAGAGAGAATGCATGAGAAAGACCTCATTAATTCTTTCTCTGACTCCTTGCTCAATACAGAATCCGTATTGATAATTTTATCCCCGTACTGAATACTATCCACATCAATACTATTAGCGCAAGAACTAAGTAGTAAAAACGTGAACAGGATGAAAATCATGTTGATTTTTTTCATCATACTGATAATTTTTATTTTGTTAAATTGTAAATTCTTTAAGTTTGCTAATGTGTCAAAATGGCAACTATTGAGCAAGTAGGACTAACTTACCTGTATAAGTACGATCCTCAAGAACCACATCAATTGTGTAATCTCCGCTATCTAAGTTTGAGATATCAACCTCAACCATACCTTTCTCATTGATATTAGCAGCAGCCAGTTTTATGACATTCTCAGATACATCTTTGATGTACACCCATACAAGACCTGAATACTTTTGTATATTCACAGTCATAGTTCCATTTTCATAGTCTGCCCCTACACGTGTTATGGAGGGCATCCTTGCACAACCATGCTGAAAGGTTCCTTTCATCCTAAAGCTAATATGCCTTGAGTAAACTGGTAATATACCCAAAAGTAACATTAAGATGGAAACTAATTTTATTTTCATATTCATCATAATTTGATTTCGGATGCAAAGTTATGGTGGATTTTTATTAGCTCCAACTAAAGATGGTCTAATTATCGGCTTTAGCAAATTTTGTATAACAAGCTAATTACAAAGCAATTACGATGTATTTTCTTGTACTTATTAGTCTAAATGTGCATTTTCTTAGATTTTTAATAATCCTCTATAAATTCTCTTGTTGATATTTTTCTTTTACTTAAACCAAGTTTGCTCTTGAAAAGAAAGAGTCTTTGTTTTACAGATTTTTCTTCTATACCATATATTATAGCAATACTTTCATATGGAAGTTTCAACCGAACAAGCATAAGAAACTTTATGTCCTTTTGAGTCAATCGTGGAAATTCACTCTGTAGCCTTTCAACAAAACCGTTATTAGTACTATTTAAGAACATTTCTATTTCACCCCAGTCAGCCTCGGTAAGTATAATTTGTTTTCGCCCTACCGACTTTATCGATTGAAGTCTCTTTATAATATCTATTTTGCTTATAAGAAACTTTCTCATGGTAGCTATTTGTCTCTCTTTATGCTCTGCTTCTATCTGCCTTATCCTTTCATTATCTTCCATCCTTATACGCATCCTTTTCCTCTTTTGAAGAAATATGAAATAAAGGAGAGCTATAATAATAGAAAAAACAAGGATTATGATAATAATAGCATAAGACTTCAACCTATTCTCACTGTCAGATTTAGCTTTGGACATTTCTTTTTGGAATAAAAGAGAATAATATTTGTTCTTTGCCCTCAGGTTTTCTGAATTCTTTTTGTCAAAATAATAATCTGTAGAATCTACTAAAGTTTCAACTTTATTCCAATCATGTTCTTTTATTGCAATTGAGCGCTTAATTAAATAAAAAAGACAACTATCATTTAGGTTTAATGGCAAGACCTTCTTTAGGTACAACTTTGCTTGTTCCAAGGAATCTGCCAAGACATAAAACTGGCATATAGAATAATCTTTAGAAAATTCCTTTTTAATACTAAATTTTTGAGATACTTTTGAAGCTTCCAATGCAGAGTCATAAAGCTCTATCATTCCATAAAAAGATGCTAAATCTTGGTACGAATCAGAAATAGCAGTAGAATCTTTCGATTTAATAGCAAGACAAATAGCCTCCTTTACCAATGATATACAACTATCCATTTCATCACTATTTCCATAACTAATAGATTCTGCCAAATTCAAAAGATAGTATGCTTTGTCATAAGCTTTTGACCCTTTTTCATTATTATATATAGCTACTGCTTTTTTAGCATTTGCAATAGCTATACTCGCATCATAATCTCTTTGTATAACAGACAATTGCAGCAAAGATAAACATTGAGTATCATTGTCATGCTTGCATTTTGCAATCTTAGCTGCCATCTGAAAGCATACAACAGCCTTATCCCCACAGTCATTTAGAGCATAGCATTTTCCCATATAATACAAACTTTTGGCACTAAGAACGTCTGCTGGTTTCTTACGATACCATTCGTAAGCAATTCTAATAAGCGAGTCGTTATCCACGTCAATCCCAGATTTGTCCTGCGCAATAGTATAAGCAAGAGCATACATTGCCTCATCAGAATTAGATAGCTCTTTACGATTTATTCCTTTAAGTATCAATATTGCACTATCTGGTTTATCCGCTTCAGCAAAAGTCAAAGCCGTAGAAACTATATTGCCATGCCTAACATTGCAGGAGACTATTAGTAATATAACCAATGGCACAATTAATCGCATAATATTATTCTTTTCCAAAATAATAAGCGTTATAATCATTGCAATATTTATAAGACAAAAGCACGAAATTGCATCCGTGCAATTCCGTACTTTTCACACCTTGTACTCCGACTGGGAATCGAACCCAGATCAAAGGTTTAGGAAACCTCCGTTCTATCCATTGAACTATCAGAGCCCTTTATAAGAAGCTGACTTGCAAGCGCAAGCAGCGATTTTAATCAGCTATAATGCAGAACATTAAAACTGTGGCACAAAGGTAATGATTATTTCCCAAACCGCAAAGGAAATATCAATCATTTATTTTCGCGCCTATCTTATTCATCCATTTACCGCCAACCATGCAAGCCACGCCGATGGCTATTATTGGTATGGAGAGTATCTGGCCCATGTCGAGCGCCAAGCCTGCCTCGAAAGGTTCCTGTATGTCCTTGACAAATTCTATCAGGAAGCGCGCCGAGAACACCAGTGTCAGGCAAAGTCCGACATAGAATCCGCTGCCCACCTTCTCAGGATGCTTCTTGTAGATGGCGTAGATTATCAAGAAGAAGCAAGCGTAGGCTATGGCCTCATAAAGCTGGCCCGGATGGCGCGGGTACTGGTCTACCTTCTCGAAGATAAACGCCCAAGGCACGTCAGTCACATTGCCTATAATCTCAGAGTTCATGAGGTTGCCCAGGCGGATGAAGGTGGCCGTGATGCACGAGCAGATGCCCATGTTGTCGAACACCGTCCACACGTTCACCTTGTTGCGATAAGCATAGATGAAGATGGCGATTATCATGCCTATCACGCCTCCATGAGAGGCAAGGCCCTCATAGCCAGTGAACTTCCAAGAGCCGTCGGCCATGAAATGGATTGGCACAAACATCTCAACGACATGTTTGCCTGACGACAGGAAATAATCGGGCTGATAGAAAAGGCAATGGCCAAGACGCGCGCCAATGAGCACGCTCACAAAAATATACATGAAGAGGGGGTCGAATTTCTCGTCGGGTATCTTCTCATCCTTGTAGAGCTTGGCCATCAGCAACGTGCCCAGCAGCAGGCCCACGAGCCAACACATGGCATACCACCTCACGCCAAAGGAACCCACATGGAATATCACCTCTGAAGGGTTCCAAACAATGTAGAGCAGGTTTGTCATCGCCATAACTGTTTAAACATTAAAGCGGAAGTGCATGATGTCGCCGTCTTGCACCTCATAGTCCTTGCCCTCTATGTTCAGCTTGCCAGCCTCTTTCACGGCGTTCTCCGAGCCGTACTGTATGTAGTCGTCATACTTTATTACCTCGGCACGAATGAAGCCTTTCTCGAAGTCGGTGTGTATCACGCCCGCGCATTGTGGCGCCTTCCATCCCTTATGGAATGTCCAAGCCTTAACCTCCATCTCGCCCGCGGTGATGAATGTCTGCAGGTTGAGCAAGTGGTACGCCTTCTTTATGAGCCTGTTCACGCCGCTCTCCTCCAGTCCGAGGTCGTCGAGGAAGAGCTTCTTCTCCTCGTAAGTGTCGAGCGAAGCTATGTCCTCCTCCGTCTTGGCGGCGATGACCATTGCCTCAGCACCTTCCTTGGCCGCTATTTCCTCTACTATCTTGCTGTATTTGTTGCCGGTCTTAGCGCTTGCCTCGTCCACGTTGCAGACATAGAGCACCGGCTTGGTGGTAAGCAGGAACAAGTCGTGGGCCGCCTTCTGCTCCTCCTTGGTGTCGAAGGTCACGGTGCGGGCGTTCTCGCCTTTGTCGAGCACCTCCTTATAAGCGTGCAGCACGTCGACAAGCACCTTGGCGTCCTTGTTGCCTGTCGCCGCCACCTTCTCTTGCTTTGACAACTGGCCCTCTATGGTCTCCAGGTCCTTGAGTTGCAACTCCGTGTCGATAACGTCCTTGTCGGCTGCGGGATCCACTGGCGCGCCGCCCTCTCTCACGACGTTGTCGTCGTCGAAACAACGAATGACATGGATAATGGCGTCACACTCGCGAATGTTGCCAAGGAACTTGTTGCCCAAGCCCTCGCCCTTGGAAGCGCCCTTCACCAGCCCGGCGATGTCCACTATCTCGCACGTCGCCGGCACTATGCGGCCAGGGTGCACAATCTCCGCCAGTTTGGTGAGTCGCTCATCGGGCACGGTGATGACACCGAGGTTAGGCTCTATCGTACAGAAAGGGAAATTGGCTGCCTGTGCCTTAGCGCTCGACAGGCAGTTGAAAAGCGTGGACTTGCCCACATTAGGCAATCCCACGATACCACATTTTAATGCCATATCTTATATAAACGTTTATATCTATTTTGCTATTGTCGGTGCAAAATTACTGAATTAATGGGAGATAACGCATTAATCACGCCTTTATCTCCTTTTTAATCTCCTCCAAGCTTATTTTCTTCCTCACTCTCACTCGGTCAAAGCCTTGGCCATACACCCCTATGACGGCGCTCTGGGCCACGAAAGCGTCGGGGTCTATCTCGTCCACGATGTCGAAGATCATGGCCGACTCGCTCTTCTTGGCTATGCAGAATATCACCTTGATATCGCGCTTGGAATAAAACCCGTTGCCGTTGAGCGTTGAACAGCCCCTGTCGGCTATCTTGTTTATCGCCAGGCCTATCTCTTCCCACTTCCTGGATATGATAAGGAATTGCACCGAGCGGCGCAGCGAGTTGACAACATAATCCACGCAAAACGACACTATGAAGAGCAACACGTAGCCATAGAGCACCTTCTCCCAATCGTGCAGCACCACATAACTCGACGTGATGATGGTGAGGTCACAAAACAGGATGATATGCCCGAGCGACACGTCGCGATACTTATGTATCATTGCCGCCACGACATCGGAGCCTCCCGTGCTGCCGCCGGCTGACAATCCGAGGCCAACGCTCGTGCCCATGAACACGCCACCTACGATGCACGCCATGAACTTCTGGTCGGCGAGAAGGTGGACGTTGGCGAAGCCAAGCCATTGGAAGACGGACGACGCCACGGTGAACACCACCACGGCATACACTGTTTTTACGCAAAACCGCCAGCCCAGCACCTTCAAGGCGGCTATCAACAAGGCGGCGTTGATGACGAAATAGGTATACTGCGTCTGTATGCCTGTACCCCAATACACGATTTCCGCCACTCCCATGGTGCCGCCCATGGTTATCTCGTTGGGCACGAGGAAAAGGTTCAAGCCTATCACGCCCATAATCATCGCTATGGCTATGATGGCATAGTCGCGAACGGTTCGGTAAATCGACTTGCCTCCTGTCCTTTCTGCGCTCATCTCCTTCTGCTTAACCTATCAACTGTTTTATGTCGGCTATCGTGCCATCAAACGGCCCCGAATGTTGCAGCTTGAGCGAGCACATCGCGGCGGCAAACTTGCCCGCCTCCTCAATGCCCATGCCTTGGACGCGGCACCATAGATAACCGGTGGAAAACGTGTCGCCACAGCCCGTGGCGTCAACCAGCTTCTTTGGCTTGTAAGCCGGGATGTCGTAAGCCTTGCCTCCGGCGTAAATCACGGAGCCATAACTGCCAAGTGTCATCACCACCTCGCCCACGCCACACGCCGCGAGCTTCTTTCCCACCTCGTAGGGGTCATTGCTTCCCACGACGGTCTGCATCTCGCTCTCGTTGAGCTTCAGTATGCCTGTGGCACGGAGCACGCGGCTCATGTCCTTCCACTCCACCGGCCTCACCTCTTCGCCCACCACCTCTCTCAGGTAGCCTTGCGCGTCGATGGAGACGGTGCCTTTGTCGGCGAGAGCCTCCACCACTTCGGGTGAGAAGTCGTCGGCAAGCAACGAGCCAAGATGAAACACCTTTGCCTGCAGGGGCTCCACGTCATCCAGAGTGAACGGGTCGGCCTTGGAGCGCACGCGCTGCTTGCGGTCGTTGCTGTCGGCACCGTAGATATTCTCGAAGAACACGGTGCGCCGGCTCGGGTAGCACACGGTGTCGAAGCCCAACGAACGTATCTTGTCCATGTCGGCCTTGCTTTCTTCGCCCACCTTGGTCACGAGTTGGTAGCTCACCTTGCGTGGCAGGTGGCTCATGCCATAAGTCATGTAAAACGACGTGCCGCCCGCCATGTAGACGGTATTACCTGGCGTGACAATCTTGTCGCGCGTGATATGGCCTATACTGCAAATGTCAAACATCTTTTCTACTCATTACCTATTTATTATATATTGCTTCGCGAACTCCCAAATCACGATGCCCGCCGTGGTGCTGACGTTCAGACTGTGCTTTGTGCCGAACTGCGGTATTTCCAGGCAACCGTCGCTCATGTCGACCACCGCCTGTTGCACGCCCTTGACCTCATTGCCGAGTATCACGGCGTAAGCGGCATTGTCGTCCACTTTCAGTTCTTGAAGCTTTGTGGAACCTTCCACCTGCTCCACGCTCCACACGAAACAGCCTTTCGCGTGCAGTTCCCTCACGGCCTCCTCCGTGTCCTTGAAATATCGCCAGTCCACGCTGTCCTCGCCTCCGAGCGCCGTCTTGTGTATCTCGGCGTTGGGCGGGCATCCCGTCACGCCGCACAGCCACACGGCCTCCACGCGGAAAGCGTCGGCAGAGCGAAACACGCTGCCCACGTTGTAGAGCGACCTCACGTTGTCGAGCACGACGATGAGCGGCAGTTTCTTGGCCGCCTTAAACTCGTCCACGCTCAGGCGGTGCATCTCTATGGTCTTAAGCTTTCTCATTCTCCTTTGCTTCGTAGGCGAGGGCGTATGCCTTTATCTGCTTCACCATCGCGAGAAGCCCGTTGCTTCGCGTCGGCGAGAGATGGTCGCGAAGGCCAATCTTGTCTATGAAATATAGGTCGGCGTCGAGAATTTCCTTTGGCGTGTGTCCACTGAGCACTTGTATGAGCAGGGCTATGATGCCTTTCACTATCAGCGCGTCGCTGTCGGCGGTGAACACGAGCTTGCCGTCAGCGTAGTCGCACTGCACCCACACGCGGCTCTGGCAGCCGTCTATGAGGTTCTGCTCAGTCTTGTACTTGTCGTCCAAGGTCTCGAGGTCGTTGCCCAGGTCTATGAGCATCTGGTATTTGTCCATCCAGTCGTCGAAGTCGGAGAACTCCTCCACGACCTCGTCTTGCAATTCGTTTATCGTCTTCATGCTTTGTCTATTCTGAAAACCTTGTCGTGGGGCCTCACCTTGCCTGGCACGGGCACCGACACGTAGGTATGTTGCACGGTCTCCTCTATCGGGCCGTTGTCGTCGTGAATCTCCGTGGCGTCGAGATACATCGCGCCTGTCGTAGGACCGGTTATCAGCAGGCGGTCGCCTTTCTTGAAGGTGCTGGCTTGCACCGCTATCTCGCCCACGCCAATCTTGCTGAAATACTTGTTCACCATGCCCACGAGCGTCTTCTTCTCCGTGGCGAGCGAGCCGTATTGGTCGTTCCACTCTCCCATGGTCTGCCCTTGGTAGTAGCCGTCCCAGAAGCCGCGGTTGAACACGGTGGCGAGCCTCTCGTCCCATGCCGCCTTCTTCTCCTCGGTGAACGTGCCGTCGAGCACGCTCTCGATGGCTTCCTTGTAACAGCTCACCACCGTATAGACGTATTCCGGGCCGCGGGCGCGTCCCTCTATCTTGAACACCCTCACGCCAGCGTCCATCATCTTGTCGATGAAGCGTATGGTCTTGAGGTCCTTGGGGCTCATTATGTACTTGTTGTCTATCTCGAGCTGGTTGCCCGTCTCGTTGTCGGTCACGGTATAGCTGCGCCGGCATACCTGCACGCACTGCCCGCGGTTGGCTGAGCGGTTGGCGGCATGCAGGCTCATGTAGCACTTGCCCGACACGGCCATGCACAGGGCGCCGTGGCAAAACATCTCTATCCTTACCTGCTTGCCCGACGGCCCGCAGACGTTGCGCCTCGCTATCTCGTCGTGGATGTGGCGCACCTGCTTCATGTTGAGCTCACGCGCCAGCACGCTCACGTCGGCGAACCGCGAGTAGAACTCCAGGGCCTCCACGTTGCTTATGTTGAGCTGGGTCGACAAGTGCACCTCCATGCCCACCTTGCGGCAATAGGTCATCACGGCCACGTCGGAGGCTATCACCGCCGACACGCCGGCCTTCACCGCCGCGTCCACTATGGCGTGCATGGTCTCCACGTCGTCGTCGTAGATGATGGTGTTGACCGTGAGATAGGTCTTGATGCCATGCTCACGACACGTGGCCACGATATAGTCGAGGTCGTTGAGGTCGAAATGGTTTGCCGAGTGGGAGCGCATGTTGAGCTGCCCCACCCCGAAATACACGGAGTCGGCACCGGCCTGGATGGCCGCCGCGAGCGAGTCGCGGCTGCCCACAGGGGCCATCACCTCATATTCGTGATTATTTTCCACTGAACTTCCTTGTTTGCTCTTTTATCAGTTCCTCGTCCTCGAAATAGTCGATGCGCATGGCCTTGCGCACCTCGTCCATGGTCTGCGCCGCCACCTCGCGCGCGGCATCGGAGCCTTTCTTCAGGATGTTGAATATCTCTGGTATGTCTTTCTCATACTCCGCGCGGCGCGCCCTGATGGGGTCGAGCATGCGGTTGATGACCTTGTTGAGCATCTTCTTGCACTTCATGTCGCCAATGCCGCCATGCTGGTAAGCGGCCTTCAGCTCGTCGAGGTTCTGGAACTCAGGCCAGAAGTCGGCGAAGTCTTGGTCTGTGGCGAAAGCGTCGAGATATGTGAACACGGCGTTGCCCTCCACGTGGCCGGGGTCCGACACGTTGAGGTGCGTCGGGTCGGTGTACATGGCCTTCACCTGCTTCCACACGGTGTCGGCGTCGTCAGACAGGTATATGCAGTTGCCCAGGCTCTTCGACATCTTCTCCTTGCCGTCGGTTCCAGGCAGGCGCCGCGCCGTGGCGTTCTCAGGGAGCATTATCTTTGGCTCCACGAGCACGGGGGCGTAAGTGTTGTTGAAGCGGTTCACGAGCTCGCGCGTCAGCTCCAGCATCGGCTCCTGGTCCTCACCGGCGGGCACGGTGGTCGCCTTGAAAGCGGCGATGTCGGCGGCCTGCGACACGGGGTAGCAGAAGAAGCCCAAAGGTATGGAGTCGTTCTCGAAGCCACGCAGCTTCACCTCAGTCTTCACCGTGGGGTTGCGCTGCACGCGGCTCACGGAGACGATGTTCATGAGATACACCGTCAGCTCGGCGAGCTCAGGTATGCGGCTCTGCACATAGAGCGTGCACTTCTCCGGGTCGAGGCCGGCCGACAGGTAGTCGAGGGCCACGTTCACGATGTTGTCGCGTATCTTGTCGGGGTTGGAGGCGTTGTCGGTAAGTGCCTGGACGTCGGCCATGAAAACGAACATGCGGTCAAAATCGCCCTTGTTCTGAAGCTCCACGCGACGGCGAAGGCTTCCCACGTAGTGTCCGAGATGGAGGCGGCCTGTGGGACGGTCGCCAGTGAGTATTACTTTTCCCATAATTGAATAGTTGCTTTCTGTGGGCAAAGTTAGCAAAAAATCCTCAGTTGGCAATGATGACAACCTGTATTTCCGATTTCGCGTCTACCATAGTGGGATTATTTTATCTTCCTAAATCGTTCTTGCAACTCTTTCATGCGGTTTATCAGTTCTTCAAATGATAGTTTGTTCCCATATATAAAGTGTTCACGCATTTCTGTATAGTCAGACTTCCAATCTGAAATGAGTTCTTTACGAGGTATGAAGTCTATCACATTTGGCTTCAACTTGTCGTAATCAACATATCCTACTGAATAATATACAGAACGATGTTTCACAATACGCTCGTATAAGTCTTTGTCTTCCAACGCTTGTTTGCCAAATTCCGTATCCATCAGTCGCTCTAAGTCATAGAGATGTCGGGACATACGTATATGGCGAGGCTCTTTCTTCTGAAACTCCTCGCATAACAGGAACGCCTTCTCCAAGAATGTACGTGTTGGTACTACGGTCCTGATTGTCGCACTTGCGGAATCATCTTCCCCGGGAAACGTCTGCTCAACATACGACGAAACCAACCGCTCTTCCGTTGGCTCGTTCATCGACAGGCAACTAATCTCTATTTTTACTCTTGGCGGAATGTATTCATTGGTGGTTTTCAGAATGGAGTCGTAATGTACCAATATCACCGATGGGTCTTTGTCACTTGCCACTGTCGTAACAACGCCATTATCATCCACTGTTTCCACCACATTCTCAATGCGGTATCCTTTTATGCCCATACTTTTCAAGTTGGCGTCTAACTCGCTGGAGATGACATCAAGTATATACCGGCGTGCCATCTTGCGAAGTTTCTCACGCTGGTTCTTGGTGGTCTTCTCTATTCCAAAGAATGTATGGTTGACAGACAAATCGATGTCTTCACTGAATCTTTCTATCAAGTTCCAACCCTTGCTCAGGCTTGTACCTCCCTTGAAAATAAGTTCTTTTGAGCATGAGCATTTGAACAGGGCGTTGAGCACCATTGTCACCCAGCAATCCTTTTCCAACGCCAATTGGTTAATATTGAACTTTTCCTCCGCACGTTGCAACAACGCTATGCGCTCTGCTTTTGTATGTTTTACCCAAAGTGTCATGATTTATTGGTGGTGTTAATGACATTCGTAATTAGCTTTCTCATCCATATTGGCATCAACAAGAGATCGAGTTTGAATAGTTCCATCCGTTTCTCGCTGTCTATAAGTTTGCGTATTTGAGCTATCTCTTGATTGCCGATATTCTTTTCACCTAAACTTTTCAGGGCTTGCATCAACAAGGCTCCCAACATGGTCTTAAAGGCAAAATTTTTGGGGACGCTTCTTTTCAACTCTATTTGTCGATTGCCTAATCTCAACTTTCTGCTACTTCCTGATGTCAGATATGTGTATTTGGTTGGCACTTGCGTGGATAACCCCAATATGTTTAGTGCTGTCATACCGCACGGCTGCACCTTTGCCTTATCACGGTTGGCTATTGCTTTAACCATTTCGTCAACAGAAGGATATACTATTCCAAATCGTGTGTTCTTCGGACGAAGATACACACCATTTGCCAGCCTAACGACATTTCCTTTTTTTTCTTCAGCAGAAAGGGCACGACTTACCACCTTCTCATTTCCATTAAGATCTGAGAAGTCTGAAATGAAGAGTATCTGCCCTTCATGCATATTTTCTACTCGTTTTGCTATTTCTGACATACCTTTCATTTTATGCCACAAAAGTACGCAAAACCAATCATATACATAAATGCAGTATTGATATATTAACTTATTTTAGGTAGAAAACATTGCAAAAGTTTTCTACAATATATCAAAAGTTAAGTATGTAGAGATGATGTAAGAAAGTATCATCTCTACATAGATTTATGGTATTATATCAAGTATTTCTTTTATTCTTTCCGCTTTAATTACATATCCCAAATTGTTGGGTACGGAACTGCGAGAAGACAGGTTCGGTATAATTTGCTTATTCTTATGGTCTACTTGTGCCTCTAAAATTCCAGAAATTTGATGTAGGTGAGTTGCAAATTGAATTCCCAAAAGAAACATTCTCGTAGAACCCAGTTTATGAGTATTTTCTTTTCGACTATAATACATTCCTTCCTCCAATAGTACAATAGGTGATCCACTGGACCCATTGTAACAAGCTCCGTCTATAAGGAATTCCTTTTTGCCATTCCAATCCAAATCTATTCTTGTTGCCGTATGACATTTTCTAAACAAAGGCATATTGTTATATTCATCCCACAAAGAATCCGGATAGCCAATCATTTCAACACTTGTTATCGGATCTATATCATCTATATCATCTTTTGTAGGAATATTATGAGGTTGAAATGAGCGTATAAAATAAGAATTGCCCATTCGAGATAATTCAAGCAGTTGCTTTGTTATGTCAATTGCACATAAATCTACTTCTTTATTAGGGTGTAAATATTTTATGGATGAAATATCTCCATCAATTTTTAAATTATAATGGTTGTTATATAGTGGAACACCATTATTGGCTTCCGATAAATGTATACTAATAGTGTCATGATTCCCTATCACATGCTTATTAGTTATAAGAAGCATATGAATGTCCCCCATTTTTTCAAATGAGAAAAAGAAACCAGTTCCTACTGTTGCTTGTACATCGCCCTTATTATATGTTTCAATTCTTGTCGTTATGAAACATAACTGTTCATGTACTGTCATTCTCATATTTACTTCCTAAATTTTATCAACTCACTTTCAGCCAAATGATTGAGAACGGCCTCCAAAGCTTTCAGCAAATCTTCATTGTGCTTGCACCGTTTCAGGTCCTTCTTGAACTGTGTGGTTAATTTCAGCTCCATCATTTTCACAATGAATCCACGAATCCTCTAAAGTTCTTCATGTCCAACGTCTCAAGCTCCTTCCCCGACATGGCTTCCTCGTAAGCGGCTTTTGTTGCCTCGTTGGGAGCATCTGTTTCTTCCATGAACCTTGAGAGAATGGTTTCCGTGAAATTACTCAGGCTGCGATTCTGTCGCTTCGCCATCTCTTTAAGGTGGTTCACAAGGTCGGCATTCCAACGAAACGACACTGACTGCTTAGGCGATATTACTGATAAAGTGTTCATAATCATTTTTTTCCGCAAATGTAATACAAAGTAATTAAACGTGCAACTTTTTGCGGGAAAATACACTTCAAATCGGGATAAAAAACTACCGCAGGAAATGTACGGGATGGCGCTGTGTTCCTTACTTACTCATTCTCCCCCGACATTCTAAACTCTAACTCATAATTTTTGATGAAATCTGTTTCATCTTGGCTCAGACCATACAAAGGGCAAATCAAGTCGTCTATCTTGTCAATGATAGCCTTAGACTTACCAATCTTATACTCCTTGAATGAATCTACTGTATAACTAGATGTACCTGTTGTTTGTCGCTTATTGGCATTTTCTTCAATATCCGAAAGATACTCTGCATAAAGTTGATTCAATTGAGCAATAGCCTCATCTGTTAACTGTGGTATCGGAGTATTCTCTATCTCATAACTTTTCCAGTTCAAATTATCAGAATAAATTTGATAGAACCAAAAAGACAGATTACTACTAAGAATACACCCAATAGCATCTGCATACTTTTTATCAAAGTACATTGCTCTTTCTGCCGAAGACCCATTAGAATAATTGGTCACTACCTTAAAATATCTTCCACCGGCAAATCTATAATAAATAGGACTTCCTTCTTTACGAACATATTTTCGCAGTCTATCACATTTCGCCAACTTGCCCAAAATATTCTTCTCCATCTCCAAACTTATCTTAGGAATACGACCAAAAAGCACATAATCCTTCACCTCCACGAACTGCAGGTTATCTACCAAATTCTGAAGATTGAAGTTCTTGCCCTTTCGATACATCTTGGTAGCATGGATGCCATGACAAGCCTTTTCTGTCTTACGAAAAGCCAAGATGGAAGTATTGACCACCGCATTCTTGAACACAGGCTGAGGACGCACGGCGTATGACGATATATAAATGTCATCACATTTGCTAGTCAAGATACGATGTATTCCCGATAACGAATCACTGGAAGTCAACGAGATTGGCACTATCATGGTCATACAACCTTTCGTTCGCATAATGTTATAAGCCAATTCTATGAATATGGTATAAGTATCCAAGGAGCCCTTTTGCACCAAGACCTTGCTCTTATTTCTCACATTGTGCGTTGTCTGATACAACAGCTTTAATACTGCCTTTTCACCAGCATCCAACTTGGCCCCATAAGGCGGATTGCCTATCACGATGTCAAAACCTCCATTGCCAGATGGTCGATTGAAAACATCATTAAACCAGGTATGCCAAAGGAAAAACTTGTCATTAGCGGCCACGTCCATATCAAAGAGTTTGTCTCTCAATGAAGGATTATTAGACTCTATAAGCCCAACGACAGCCCCCGCAATCTTGCCACGAAGATTAAGGCGCTCTTCATGGTTGTCGGTTTCGAAATATTGCTCAAGCCATTTCTTGATGAATGTTGGATGGCAAGACTTGTCTCGGAAGATTATCGTATTGCTCACTGCTCCAACCGTGGCACGCAAATCCACGCCTTCAAACCACTCCAACAAGGAATTGCCCTGCATAATCTTGAAATCAAGGTTTGGCAAGGTATGCGGTGTTTCTTCGTCCACTACCAAGGACAACCAAAAACGCAATCGAGCTATATCCACGGCACCTCGCTCATAATCCACGCCATAGATGTTTTTCTGAATGATATGAAATTTGATGTCGACGGCATTCTCAAAGTTCTCAATAGCACTACGACAAAGGAACAAGTCTTTCAACAGTCCCATAGGAAATGCGCCAGAGCCGATGGCTGGGTCGCATATTTTTACACTCTTCAAACGCTCATCCACCAGCCGTGCCAATTCAGTATTACAGCCACCCAACAAGTCAACATCATACGTTCTTACGAATGTGTCTATTGCTTTGCGTTGTTCCTCATCTTCCACGTCTGTAGAAAGATATGACGCTAACGATTGGCGACACATATAGCGCACGATTTCCTTGGGGGTATAATAAGCACCCTTGTCCTTGTTGTCTTCCAAAAGATTCTCAAAGATGCGTCCCAACATTTCTGGGTCAACGCCCACTTGGGCATCATCTGGGTCATTTTCATCTATGGTAAAGTTATACTGATGGAAGAAGTTGAGCAAATCTCCGAAATACTCACTTGGGAAACAAGTGTCTATTTCATCCAATTCGTCACGTTCAAAAAGCCCACCATTCAAGTATGGCACCTTCACCTTACTTCCTCCGGGCAATGCCACATGAGTATCAAACAAGTCATCATCTGCGGTTCTGTCGGTGTCAAGACCTCCGGCGAACAAAGGTTCAAGGATGCCATCCAAGAAATTCGCTTTTTGTTCCTCAGAAGCATATTCATAAAGATGGAGCATAAACTGAGCATCACCCTCTCCCCATTCTTTGCCAACAGGCACACCCATCCAACCTTTTTTCTGCAAGAAATGCAGGAACACAATGCGTCCCAACATCTTCTTTACATAGTCACGCACCTTCTTGTCGTTAGAGCCAAAGGCTGCATACATCTGCGGATGAGGGGCATGTATTTTCTTCTCTTTCCATGAGCCACTACTCTTCACAAAACGCTTGCCTGTGATATACTGCACAAATCGCTCATAGTGCGCCTTGTATTTGCCAAAGAATTCATCAGAAAGAGCCTCTACATCAAAAGCATCCTCTATGTCTTTCAGTTCTATCTCGCCCTCCTTACCCAAGAGCTTTTGAAAATTATCAGCCACTGTACGACAAGACTGATTCGGTCCTAACATAAAGGTAAAGCGTTTTTTATCTGTCTGCTTTTCAATACGCGCCTTGCTGCAAAAGGTGAAACGCCAATCCCAATTATCTGCATCCTCGTAGTGGAATATCATGAAAGCACTAGAAAATGTTGGCATGATGCGACGAATGAGCTGCTGTATGCCTACTCGGTTACGTGTCATCAATACATGACTCGATACAGTAATATCAAAGATATTGATAGGATTGAAATCCACTTGTATTGTTCCAATAGACACAACCGACGCAATACCAGTACTTGCTGCCATTGGTTTTAAATCGGGATATTCGTCCAGCACCGATTGGTCATATAGGTCGGTAAAATTCTCTTCGCCAAAAATAGGGAACACTATGTTTTCCAAAAAAGAGTCCCGACCTTGATATTTCTGTTGGAAGTATTCCTTAAAATCCGCCATATGTTCTTCTTTGTTAGTTGTCTATACTCTTGCAACCTATCGTCTGCCTTTGTCCCTTTATTTGCTCAATGCCAAATACACCTTTGCTTTACCGTTGCGCACTTGCACACGCTCTACTATTTTCTGTATCTCCCTCTCCAATATGTTGTCAACCTCTTCTTGCCGCATCTCAAATAGCGAATAGCCTTTCTTTCGTTCCTTGTCTAAGGCTATCACTTTGTTAATAATGTCGATGTTCCCGTTATTGATAAAATTGAATGCATTGGCAAGTATCTTGCGTGAAGATTTAGACAGTGGCATTTCATTCTTCATTTTGGTAATTATTTCCTTAGCAAGCGTTGCTTTCTCCGAGTTTCTGACATGCAGGTTGACTCGGTTCAAAGCCCTGTTAACCTCTAACACCGCCGCAGCCTTTCGCTTGTCCCAATCAGCTGGCAAATCGCATGTTTTCACATCGGGATTGGTACGAAACTCACAATACATGTCTATGCCTGACAATATATTCGCCTTGCCTTCCGTATCCACCTTTACAAACAAACCAGCTAAATTCTTGTTACGCACCAAAAAATAGCTGTTGCCTTCATTGGTTGGCACAGCCAACTCCAACCCACTCTCCTTAGCTACAATTTGCTCAAAGCGAACAGGGTTGGATGCCTTGTATTCTTTAAGTTCATTGATGTATTTTTCCATTGGCGATTCTTCACCATTCACCTGAATGTTTAAGTCATAATGCATTACCTCCTCGTCGGTGGTAAACACCTGACTATCCTCACCAAAGAGTGTATGAAACGACTGGAGCTTGGTATATGCCTTTTGCACCAATTGGATTTGCTCATCGCCTTGGGCACTTGGCATGAAATTATAGACATATACTGTCTCGGCTATGGAACCAATTCGGTTGACACGACCTATACGCTGCATCAGTCGAGTGGCGTTCCATGGAGTATCATAATTGAGAATGCAATTGGCACGATGCAAATTGATACCCTCGGCAAGCACTTCTGTCGCGATGATAACCTGATAATCATTCTTCCAGGCTCCCTTGTAGTTGGCATCAAAGTTTTCCTTGATGGTTTGCTCTAAGTCATCCCTGTTGGATGCTTTTACCGCCAACACTTTTAACGAAGGCTCAGTTGTTTCCACTGCAAGTTTGATGGCATCCACCGTATCTATCGCCTCGCTGAATATCACCAACTTTTGAGCAGGATTGCGCTGCTTGTCAAAGAGCACGTTTGCAAGGTTTTTCTTGAAAGTCTCCAACTTTGGGTCATAGCTATAGGCATTCCATCGTTTGCAGAGAAAGTCGATAAGTGCCAAATCCTTGCGTAGAAAATCTATATATTTAGCATCGAAGACATCACGTGTCAACTCACGATTACGAAGCTTGTAATTTTTTCCTTTGTCGTCCAACTTTTTGATTTTCGTTCGAATATCGTCCACGCACTCCTCAAACGTACAAATCCTACCCTCACGAGCCAAACGCTTTTCCTTGTCCAGTTCGGCATTCACGTTTATGTCCGGGCAGATAAAGATGGTGTTTGCCTCCCACATGTCTATCATGTTTTGGGTATACTGGCGCAGATTGGCAAGCGATGTCTTGAAGGCTGAAAAACTACTCTCAAGACGTTTCACCAAATTGGTTTGCATAATCTTGGCCAACTGATGCGAGAACCTATCAGGGTCGATGTTTCCTCCTTTATATAGAGTCTTGATATCATTATCAAGCAAGAACTCAATGGCTCGATAGCGATAATATCCCAAGGCTTCATCAGAGGCATGCTCTATGCCATTTGTTGGAGCGATTGTATTCATCGTGTTGGCAAATAGCTTTGCCAAGCCATCCTCCATCTCGTATTTCAACATGTGTGGGCCACTAATCTTAGGAAATTTCAGTTTTCCACCATAATACTTGATGATGTCTGTACGTGTTCGCCTCACGAGGATGTCCTCCAACACATGTTCACGAATATCCTGTGAAAGAGCCTTCAACTTTTTCTGGCGTATAGCTCTTTCTTCAGGAGTTAATACCATTATATGTCCATTTTCATCCTTGGGCGTAGATATCAACTCACCATATTGCTTATTAATGGCAGAGAAATAGCTCTCCAAGTTACCTCCGTTGGCTTTCTTTAAGGTTGAGTCCGCATGATTACGTTCAAAGAGGTAGATTTGATTCTGTAGATCAGAAGGACGATTGTTCTGTGGTGTCGCAGAAAGCAAGCCGATATATGGGTAAAAGCCAGTGGCTAAACCGATATCACCAATCAACTTGTTCAAAGACTGATACATGGAAGTCTGGCTGTTTCTGAACTTATGGCTCTCGTCGATGAGTATCATGCCATAGTTTTTGTATTGCAGTTCTGTGTCGAACTCGCCAGAATCCACCTCTTCACTTTCCATATCAACAATATTTCCGATACTACCCGTCGTAACGAAATCAACCAATGGAGTCATTTTGTCATCCTTGCCTTGGTCGAATTCACTCAAAGTCTCAACCCAAGCAGAGCGAATGGCTGGAGGCGTAACTACCAACACCTTTCTTTCACGCCCATCATCATCAGGCATCGTAAGAAAATGCTTGATAACCAATGCGCCAACGATTGTCTTGCCAAGTCCCACAACATCGGCAAGCATAAAGCCACCATGCTCTCGCATAATGGCGAAGCACTGCTTGACAGCTTGTATCTGATAATCCAAAGGATCGTAACGCTTGGGGAGGTAGCTTTCTATCAACTGCTGCTGGTTCAAATCAACGATGTCGCCAAACTTATAGTTGAGCAACTTGATGTATAACTCATATGGGGTAAGCGGTGCATCGACAGGCTCTGAGTTCTTTGCGCTCTCTTCAACCTCTTTTCGAGCCTTTTCTTCCACAGGAGCACCACGCAAGATTTCCTCCAAGAAATACTTATTCCAGGTTTGCGATAAATTCCACTTTTCATCAAACCAAAAAACATGCCCTTTGGAATGAGAATACTCATTAGGTATCAATGAAACCTTGCCATTATCCCATTCCAAGTAATTCAACTCAGAGTTTCCCTCCAAGCCCTTTTGGGTAAAATTACTGCTGCCAATGATGCCCTTGGCAAAGTTATCACCGAGAAAGACATAACATTTGGCATGGAAAAACTGCACGTTTCCATCACTATCTTTCTGATAAAGACGAATCCGCAACCTACTATTCTCCTCTTCCTCCTTGCAGTATTCCTTGATGAATCGCACCACTTCCACGTACTCATCCTTCACCTCTAACTGCTGAATGTCTCGCTTGATATAATCTTGCGGGAACTTAGCGTCCTTATGCAATGGATTCTTCAACTGGTTGATTCTTACCACAGGGTCAGCCCCAATAAGCAACTGCACTTGGGTACCATCTTTCCGCAAAAATTCTTTCAACCTGCCCAACACGAGAGCTGTGCCAGGAATATCCCAATAGCCAGTGGCAATCTTGATAGTATGGCAAGCAGGATGGGAAGCCAACGCATTGATAGCGTTGACCATGTTGAGTGCATCGCTTGAATTGTCAAGCAGGAGACTATTATCAATATGATGAATTTGCGAATCCATTGGCTTTTCTTCAACCATGTTCCATCGACTCCCCCAAGATGGAACGCTAAATAGCCTTTTGATTCCATGATAAAAAAGGCGTAGGGAATCTATCGCTTACCCTTGCATACTGAGGTCGTAGGAATAACCATTGCGCCAAGGGATATAAGCAGACAGATACCTACGCCAATTGAGTATATATAGAAAGCACAGGGCATACCCTTCCTTGACAGAAGGGTACACTCGTGCCTGTGTATATACACAAAAGCGAAGGCGTCCATCGCCATCTCCATCTGTGCGCAACTTGAATTTCCTACGTTCCAGTATGCCAGAAGGAAAACGCTGATAAACGTCTTTCTTATTATGATATGCCAAACAAGTGATTAACGCCAGCAACGATTTGCCGGCAATCAAACCTGAATGACAATTACAAAGATAAGAAGAATATGGCAAACCAGCAAAAACAACCTCGATTTTTTGAGGATTTGATAAAAACAAAAGCATGGAAAGCTAATTATTCCTCCAACAAGGTCGACTATTGTCGGCTATTTTAAGTCGTTTCCGGTTATTTTCGCGGTCGTTTCAAGTCGTACTTGTGGTCGTTTTATACGGCATCTTCACCATAAGCTCCTATAATACTTTTCTACGGCAACAAATATACCTGGTGGCAAGGCGACCCTCGCCTTTCGCGTTTTCGATAGTCTTCAATTCATACTCCAATTCCATAACCTTGATTGTTTTAAGTTAGTAAATACAGCCTGGGTAAACAATTAGGGTGTCCAGCTAGATGTTCCGAAAAACAGATATTGAAAAACCTCATTAAGTTGTTAATATAACGCTCTGATATTTAATGTTTTAGTAGCAAAATAGTTCTTTGAAAATTTGTATAACTCGTTGATTTTTAGTAACTTTGGATATAATTTAAGATACGTAAATCAATGAAAAAGTTAGATTCAAGCCACGATAACAAATCACTCCAAGAGGAGGTAAAACGTCTTCGTAAAGAGAACATGAAACTTGCATCTCAAAAAGACAAGCTCAAGGCCAAGTATGACAAGACCAAGAAGGAGCTTTAAAAAAAAGACGTTCGGAAGATAACATTGACCGACGAACAAAGTCAATTACTCTCGAGCCTGTTCCCGGACATAGATTCCCTCTTGTAGTCATTCAACTCTGCGTTTTGATATACATGCATACACCATGCGGGCTGCGAACTGTCGTAACTATCCTGGAAACCTTTGCAGAGCTGCTTGGCAATACATTCGGAAAGGCTCCGTGCTACAACACCGTAGAGAACTGGGTGAAGAAACTTGGACTCTCTGTCTATCAGGACGATCAGCCATGCAAGGACAAGAAGTTTGCAATGGTCGTAGATGAGAGCATTGCCATAAATGGGCAGAAGCTCCTCTTGACCCTTGCAATTCCTTCCGAGCATCAGAATCGCCCTATAAAGCACGAGGATGTCACGGTCCTTGACATGTCTGTCAGCAAGGGTTTCAATGGCGATGATGTTCAAAGCAGAATAGAGGCAGCAGAGAAATCTGCAGGGAATGCTTCCGATTACATCATAAGTGACAATGGCCACAACCTGATCAAAGGCATCACCGGTTCCAGGTATATACATCATGCAGACATCAGTCATTCTATGGGTGTGATTCTCAAGAAATCCTATGAGAAACAATCTGATTTTGTGGAGTTTACGACACTACTTGGCAAGAAACGATTGCAGTATCATCTGACAGACAAGGCATACTTGCTGCCACCCAACATGAGAACTATATCACGATTCATGAACATGTCTTCCTGGGTGTTTTGGGGTAATGAAATGCTTAACTGTTATGACACGCTACCGGAGAAAATGCAGGATGCGTATGCCTTCATAAAGGATTATGAGTCTCTGTTGAAGGAACTGCAGGCGGTACTTTGTGCTGTAAGGCACGTCGAGGGAGTCTGTAAAAGCGAAGGCTTCTCTATCATGACGAGCAGGAAATGCAAACTCTATATCATTACTCATGTCTTAGGGAATGCACATTCCAGACAGGCACGTGCCGGTATCAAGATGCTTGAATACTTCAACAGGGAAGAAGCACTTTTCACAGGCAACATTAGTATCAACATATCATCTGACATCATTGAATCTACTTTTGGTATCTACAAGAGCAAAAAGTCGCCGAACAAGCTGTACGGTGTAACGCCTTTTGTTCTGACAATACCGTTGTATTCAAAAGTCGCGAACGAATTCGTTACAAAAACAATTAATTTCAAAGAGCGCATTGTAAATGTCAAACTGAAGGACATCAGTACTTGGGCAACTGAGCACCTGTCCAAAAACTGGGTTACAGAACGAACCAAAACGCTTAGGAAAGTGAGCTAAAATTGGTACAACGAACTGGACACCCTAGTTAAGAAATCAAACCGTAAAGACGGCAAATCAAGTCGTCCATCATGTCCATGGACATCGCGCGGAAGCCACAAAATGTAAAATATTATTGCCAAAATTTAACACTTGGGAACAGGTGCAAATAGAGCGGAAAAACGGCTCGAGGCTACCCTTTTACAACGCCAGCGGCGGCTTTTCGGCCAAAAGTCTTTGCCGTTACGGTGCAATCGCGTTGCCGTTACACCGTAATGGCAACGCGATTGCACCGTAACGGCGACGCGATTACAGTGTAACGGCAACGCGATTACAGTGTAACGGCGACGCAGTTAGACCGTTTTCGTGACGCCAAAAAACCGATAAAAACATAACGTATTGATATTCAGCCGTTTATTAAAACAGCCCATAATCGCGTCATTTACGACCAAGAGACTGCTTGGTTGAAAAAAATCGATTCTCAGACGACCATTTGTAAAATATTTTGGTATGCATTGTATGCTTTGAAGGGACGGTTAGCGATGGTTATGGGCGGTCCGCAACCACTATTGGCTATTTTCACTGACTGCTCAAAAAAGCGTTTCACCTGCGTTGGATTCGGCAAGCGTCGCGGAAACGCCTCAAAACGTCGCACCTCGACACGAACAGGTCAGTCTTGCCCGCATTGGCGGAGCAGAACGAAGAAAGGGCGGCAAGGGCCTTGTATTGCCTTGATTGTGGCAGGGGCTTGAGGTTGCTGATGTCGTAATACTGCTGCGTGGCATCGTCCCATCCCTCAAAGAACCATGGTTCGCCATGACGTATGAAGGCGAGGGCATACAGGCTTTTCTCCTTCAGCTTGAAGTCGGTGCTTTGGGCGATCTCGTCGAGCAGGCTCATGGCCTTGGCCACGAAGTCGGCCGTGCCAGCCATGACGCTGTCCTGCATCACGCTCACTCCATACTGCGTCAGCCACCAGCAGTCGCCCTCCCAGCTGCCCTGATACCACATCGAGGCAAGCTCGTAGGCCTTGCGCATGCGCTCCTCGGAAGGCTTCATGAGCGAGTATTGGCTCAAGAGGTTCAGCATGTCGCGGCAATAGCTCAGCTTCTTGTTCTCTTGAAGCTTTGGCAGGACGGCCCGTTGCTCTTCCGTCAGGTATTCGGGTTGCGCCACGGCCTGCTTGCCCATCCAGCGCTCCTTGGCATAGCTGCGTTGCGCGGCATAGGGCGCTATGTTCTGGTTGTTGAGAAACGCCACGCTCACCTTCTCAAGGAAAGGCACGGCGTCGGCAAAGCGCGCTTGGGCGAGGAGGCGCGTGCCAATGATGTCGTTGTAGAAGTCGGGCTCGCGGTAGGCGCGTCGCCAAGCCCAGCTCTCAAGCGAGTCGGACGGTTGCTTGGCAAGGTATTTGACGTAAGCCTTGAGGTCGTCGGTCGTGGCGTTGTTGAGCGCGTCGAAATAGGTGCCTTGATAATACCACCTGGGGTCGCCGTCGTTCATGCCGCTCAGCAACACGAGCGCGGCACTGGCACGTCCCTCCTTGGCGCACATTGGCACGAGCCCATTGTAGACCATGCGCTCCTGCACGTCGCGATAGTGGTCGGTGTCGTAGAGCGTGGTGCTCTTGCGATCCTCAGCCGACTTCATGTCGAGCCATTTCATCTCCCCTGCCAGCCACTTGTCGAAAGACGCGTCGCGGCGCGTCGCGGCAAAGATGGAGTTGGCGGCGTAGATGGCGCGCGCGTTGTCCTTCATGCGCTGCGTGCCGGCAAGCGACATGGCCTTCGCGAGGTCGGCCTTCGCCTTGTCGTAGAGGCCCATTTGGTGTTCCATGCAGCCTATCGCCGCCTGCCAAAGGCATGGCACGCCAGTCTTGCCTTCAGCCACCACGCCCCTGGCAAACGAGATGAAGCGGTTGGCCTCAGCAGTGGTGATGTTCTTGGCGTCTATCTCCTTCATCCACTCGTCGAGGTCGGCCTTGGTCTCATTGCCCGTGGCGAAAGGCATGTGGCGCGCGCCATAGACGTCCATCGTCTCCTGCACGTTGTTCACGAAGTCCTGCACGAGGTAAGCGAGCGTGGCCGAGTTGGGGTTTGCGGCATACACCTTCTGTATGCCGGCGAGGTTGCGATAGCCCCGCACGCAGTATTTCAGGCTCTGGTAGTCCTCTTGCTCGGCATAGACCTCTATCGCCTGGCTCTTCTTGCCCGTGCGCCACAGGCATCCGGCATAGATGTTGCGCGCCATGTCGCGATACACGCTCGGCTGCATCCGCTTGCCGGTGGCATTCCAGAAGTTCACGCCCTCCTGGTACCGCTTCAGGCCGAGAAGCGCGCGCATGCGCATGAGGTCGTACTGGGCACGCAGGCGTTTGCCCTGATAAGCCTTGGATGCCTGCAACAGGTTGTTGAGCGTTGCCGCGCGGTTGGCCAACTGCTGCTTCGTGGGATAGTCCCACGCGTTGAAGTTGACGCAGTTGTCGAGATAGCTGTTTAGCCTGTGGCAGTAGGTCTGCATCTCCACGTCTTTCTGCTTCTTGGCCTTGTTCATCACCTCCTCTCGGCCGCCCCACCTGTAGCTCGGCATGTCGGCGTTGCCGACATAGCGTTGCCAGAACTTCTCGGTGGCATCGGTGAAACGATCACCCATGAGCGAGCGGTTGAACACGGAAAAGAGATAACTGTTGTGACGCGGGGCTTCCGACACGCACGCGTGGGCGGTGGTGACGGCAAGCAGCATCAAGGTCAGGCTACTCGTAAATTTTCTTAAAGTTATCATTGGTAAATCGTTTTATGTTCTTATCGTTCAAGTCGTAGAGTATTATCTCGCCGTTGGCGTCATTCCTCGCGTCGTCTACCGCGTGCTTCGCCCGGAGTATGTCGTCCAACTCCGGCTGCCTCACGGCAACGCTGTCGCCCGGCAACACGGGCAAGTCGTCGTCACCGTGCATTATGCCCACGTATTTGCCGCCCCGGAAGAGCACGTGCCAGGCGAAAAGGGGATAAGCCGTGGAGAGGGACATGCCATAGCCGCGAAGATAACGCATGTAGGGCATCACGTCCTTGATGTCGAGGATGGGTTTGCGCACGGCAAGCTTGGTCACGTCGCCCGTGTTGTACATCATCAGCACGCCGTGGTCGGCAGGCGGCGCGGGTTGCGAGAGCTGGTGCAGGCGTATGGTGACCGACAGCTTCATGCCACGGTCGTGGCACATCGCGCGAAGCCTCTCAAGAAAGGCGAAGAAGGCCTCGCGCGTGGTCATGGTCCAGTCGCAATCTATCTGTAACTCCCTGGCCGCGAGCAATGAGTTGGTCTCGTTCATCTGGCTCACGCGCCTCACTATCTTCTCCGCCAGCCCATCGTGTGGCTGGCCCATGCAGTCGTTTACGATGAAGACCACGGGCACCACCTCCACCGTCTTGGGGAAAGCGCCCTCAAAGGCCATGGTGGCGTTGGGCTGCGGCCCGTCGTCGCCTGGCACCACGTCGAAATAGCGGCAATAGACCTTCCCTATCCCATGGCGCGCGAGGAAGGCGCGTTCGGCGGCACCGACGCGCAGCGTTGTCTGCCAATAGTAGACAGACCGCCTTGGCTCGTCGCGCCCACAAGAGGCTAACAAGGCCATGACTAGCAAGAGCCATAGGCTTGACTTTAATATCGTTTCACGCCATTGCATGATTCACATAGATATACAACGTTATCTTGTGCAAAGATATAGATAATAAAACATATACTACCCCATAAAGGAAAAAAGTTCGCATCGTTCCTACTACTGTGCGGTGAAACACAGCATCCACTATAAACTATGCGCAAGCGAACCGTATACAAATCGAAAAAAAACTCATGGAATTATATTTTCCAAAGATATTATTGCTTGTCAGAAGTTATAATTTCCCAATGGCCGCCATTGGCGGGAGCAATGCGTTTTATGATTCCTGCCTCTCGAAGTTTTTTGATTTGTTTCTCCGCTCCTCGTGATGACATCTCTATTTCCATTTTAACATTTTCAGACGAAGGATTGCCAAACAAGCTAACTTTCAGCAAGAAGAACATCTTATTATAGCCTAAACCAACAATGCAGGAATGGCATTTTTATTGTTTTCACATGACATTAAACAAAGATAAAGCGTGCGTCTTCACAATCTGAAAACACACGCTTTATCATGGAAGTAGAACCCTCTCACGCTGATAGCAAGACTCAATTACCAAGGAATGTCAATACAAGGAATTGGCCTGCGCATAATGAGAGTGCTTGAAACTGTTTCGCAAGTTTTTATCATTTCATTTTCATTCCCATCTCATACATCAGGAAGCCGTAGATGTCGGCATTTTCTTCCATCTGCTTGCTCAGTGGTTTGCCACCACCATGACCTGCCTTCGAGTCGATGCGGATGAGCACAGGGGCATTGCCGCCTTGGCACTCCTGGAGGGTCGCAGCAAACTTGAAGCTGTGGGCTGGAACCACACGGTCGTCGTGGTCGGCGGTGGTTACCATTGTGGCTGGGTAATGTACGCCCTTCTTGATGTTGTGCAGAGGAGAATAGCCCTTCAAATATTCGAACATCTCCTTGCTGTCGGCACTCGTGCCATAGTCAGGAGCCCAGTTCCAACCGATGGTGAACTTGTGGTAGCGCAACATATCCATCACGCCCACCTCTGGGATGCAAACCTTGAAGAGGTCTGGGCGCTGGGTCATGCAGGCACCTACGAGCAAGCCTCCGTTGCTTCCGCCGAGGATGGCGAGGTGATTCTTGTCGGTATATCGGTTGTTGATGAGCCATTCGCCAGCCGAGATGAAGTCATCGAACACATTCTGCTTCTGCATCTTGGTACCAGCCAAGTGCCAGTCTTCGCCATACTCGCCTCCACCACGGAGCACTACGTAGGCATAGATGCCACCATTCTCCAGGAAAGGCATGCGCATCGCAGAGAACGATGGAGGATAGGTTACGTTGAATCCACCATATCCATACATCAAGACAGGGTTCTTGCCATTCTTCTTCATACCCTTCTTATAAGTCAGGAAGATAGGGATGCGAGTGCCGTCCTTCGAGGTATAGAAAGCCATCTCTGAGGTATAGTCGCTCAACTTAAAGTTGACCTTCGGCTGACTGTAGATGCTGCTCTTGCCCGATGTCAAGTCCATCTGGTAGATGGTAGTAGGCACGGTATAGGAGGTATAGCTATAGAAGAGTTCCTTGCGCTCTCGCTTGCCGCTGAAGCTGGCGCTTCCTACGCCAGGCAATTTGATTTCGGAGAGTTTTTCACCTTTTATATTATATAGGTAAGCGTGGCTGCAATTATCCTTGGTGTAGGTGAGCACCATCTTGTCGCCGTCCACGAAGGTCACGTCCTCCAGCACGGCATCCTGTTCTGGGATGAGTTCTTTCCAGTCCTGATAGCCCGGTTTCTTGAGGTTTGCCACCATCAGGCGATACTTCTGTGCGCCAGCATTGGTGAGCATGTAGATGTCGTCGCCGATGATTTCCACAGGCGAATAGGTCTTCGAACAATCGCCCGTCATCTGGATGAACTGGGAGTTTGGCTGGCGGAGGTCACGCACGAAGAGGTTGATGCCCTGGTCCATGCCCGACTCGGTGAGGAACATCATCGTCTCTTCCTTGTTTACGCCCACGCCATAGAAGCGGAGCGGATTGGCTGGGTTCTGATAGAAGAGCTGGTCTTGGCTCTGAGGTGTACCCATCTTGTGGTAATATACCTTCTGGATTTCGTTCTTCGCCGAAGTTTCCTTGCCCTTCTCTGGTGCATCGTAGGCGCTGTAATAAAAACCATCGCCCTGCCAGTCGGCGCCCGTGAACTTCGCCCAAACGATATGGTCGGGGAGGAGCTTCTGGGTCTTCACGTCCATCACGTAGATCTCTTCCCAGTCGCTTCCGCTTCGGGAGATGGTGTAGGCGAGATACTTGCCGTCATTGGAGAAGGAGATGCCTTTGAGGGCTACGGTTCCGTCGTCGCTCAACTTGTTTGGGTCGAGGAACACGCGAGCTTCGCCTCCGAGCTTGTCCATCTGGTAGAGCACAGCTTGGTTCTGCAGACCGTTGTTCTTATAGACATACCACTTTCCATTCTTCTCGAAAGGGGTATAGACCTTCTCGTAGTTAGCCACCTGCTTGAGGCGTTTCAGATACTTGTTGCGCTGAGCTATCTTGGCGAGGTAAGCGTCGGTTACGGCGTTCTCTGCCTTTACCCAAGCCGCAGTTGCCGCACAGGTATCGTCTTCGAGCGGGCGGAATGGATCCGCTACTTTTATGCCGAAGTATTCGTCCACCGTATTGTCCTTAGGGGCGGCAGGATACTTTAAGTTTTGTCCCATCATGGTAGTGGGGCTCATCATAGTCATGGCGGAAACTGCCAACACTGATGATAAAAGGATTTTATTCACTATCTTACATTTATTTATTAACGGTTCGCTTTACATGCTTTACGATTCTCTCTTCGTAAGACCTCTCGCGTGAGAAGTTGCATTATGCATGCAAAAGTAGGAAAAAATATTTTATATTTGCCATTATCCGAAAAACATCGTGTATCTTTGTATAAGATAAGCTGCATCTCAGCATAAAATTTAAGCAAGCTTGATTTTCTGCGTTCGATTTGCATTATCTTTGTATAAGATAAGCTGCATCTCAGCATAAAATTCAAGCAAGCTTGATTTTCTGCGTTCGATTTGCATTATCTTTGTATAAGATAAAAGAAATATTGTTATGGCAATAAGCAACAAGATAGAGTTCGGGTTTGCCGAGAGTCCTTTCGGCAGCATCATCGTGGCGCGCACATGGGACGGCGTGTGCGACCTGCAGTTTTTAGAATACAACCGGCTGGAGACCATCCATGAACTGGCAAAACGATGGGGACAGTACACGCCCACCACGCAAAGCAACGTCATGGCCAACACGGTTGAGCGCGTCATCTTCGAAGGACTGAACCACCCCGTGAACCTTGACGTGAAAGGCACCGAGTTTCAACTGAAGGTGTGGGCCGAACTGCGCAAGATTCCTTTCGGCACCACGGTGAGCTACCAGGAAGTGGCAGAGCGGATTGGCGAGCCCAAGGCCGTGAGGGCCGTGGCCACGGCGATAGCGCAAAACCCCGTGGCCATGCTCATACCATGCCACCGCGTAATACATTCAGACGGGACGATTGGCGAATATCACTGGGGACGCGACTTGAAAAGACAACTCATAGAATGGGAGAAGAGCAAGGCAAAATGAGCCTGATAGCACAGGGGCTCTACGACAACGTGCTTGCCATAGTGGGCAACAAGAAGCTCACGGTCACCTCGCGCCTGAAACTCTTACACGAGACATTGGTCGTGACGTGCGCCCAAGCGTTGAAAGACACGAGGTACGGATTTGGAGACCTCAACTCGCAACTGGAGAGCGTGATGCGGCTTTTCAATATCCACGGCGACGAGGCCAACGCGCTCAGGCAGGCAAGGCGCGACAGCAACCGCAGCCACTTCGACGGCGATACGGACGAAGACAAGTCGGCACTGCTCTACGACGCGGCTGCCGTGGCGAGGCTCATCAGCCGCGTGCTGAAAAGTGCGATGCCGGAGACGCTCACCTCGCTATTGCCTCACGACATGAGACCTGCCAAGGAACGCATAAGGCAAAACTCTCCCGACAAGCGATGCATCGTGAGGTCGTTTGACGAGCAAACAATACAGGTGGTGGTCGACGAGGACGGCGAAGGCAAGGAGATGACCGTGTATTACACACGCCAGACGCAGTACGCGCGCATGGAGTATCTCCACGACATTCTCAAGCCGGGCATGCACCTGAACCTTCTCGGTTGCCAGACCGACTGCGACACCATCACGCCAAGGCTCATCATCGTGGAGCCCGACTGCCTGATGGACATATCCGTGATAGCGTCGTGCTTCGAGGATTACGGGCACCACCCGCTAATGTATCTGCTCAAACGCATTAAGGAACGCGCCAACACGCAAGCCATTCTCTTGGGAAACTATGCCGGGGCGTGCCTCGACGACATAATAAACGACAAGAAATTCTCGGCGACCAAGACCCTCGTCAAGAACTTTCGCGACAAGGCCCTCGAATACACGAGCTGCCCCGACTTCGACGCGACAAAGTTCAAGGAAGACGCGGCGCGGCAAGCGCGAAACATCATAAGCATAGTGGAAGAGCTGCGCCGGCACTACGACATGAAGAAGGCCATACTTGAACCAACGTTCGTATGCGAGAAGCTCGGGCTGCAAGGACGCGTTGACTTGATGACCACCGACTTGCGCCTACTGGTGGAGCAAAAGTCGGGACGCAACACCTTCCTGGAGCGCGGCTTGGCAAACAGCCAAGGCGCGAAAGTGGTGGAGAAGCACTACGTGCAGGTGCTGCTCTATTTCGGCATACTATACTACAACTTCGGCGTGCAGCACTCCGACATACGATTGCTCTACTCCAAATACCCATTGCCCGGCGGTCTCATTGGCGTGACATCACTGATGAAACTTGTCTACGAGGCCATGCGCTTCCGCAACGAGGCCATGGCGCTGGAGTTTGACATAGCCGAGAACGGCATGGATAAAATCCTGCCGCAGATTACCGAGCAAACGCTCAACGTGGCCCACGCGGGCGGTTTTTTCTACGACAAATACCTCAGGCCGCAACTGCTGTCCTTGATAGCGCCACTTCACGCGCTCACACCATTGGAGCACGACTACTTCTGCCGAATGACGCAATTCGTGATTAGGGAGAACATCATGTCGCGAGTGGGCGTGGTGGAAGGCACGGGCAGTTGCGTGGCAAACCTGTGGAACATGCCCTTGGCCGAAAAGAAGGAAACGGGAAACATCTTCACCGGCCTCACCAATCCCAAGGCGATAGACGACAATGGGCAAGAGATCGACGACAATGGGCAAGAGATCGACGACGGGCAAGGCGGCGTTTGCGACACGCTCGCGCTTACGGTGCCAGACCAAGGCGAGGACTTCCTGCCAAACTTCCGCCGTGGCGACATGATTTACCTCTACGCTTACGACAACTCCAAGGAACCCGACGCGCGGAAGGCGATATTGCTAAAGGCTGGAATAGAGCAGCTCCACACTGGCAAAGTGGTGGTCAGGCTCATGAACCCATTGGCCAAGACTTATCTGAAGCAGAACAAGGACAAGGTGTGGTGCATAGAGCACGGCAGCAGCGACGTGGGCGGGGGCGCGGCGCTGAGCTCCATCTATCAATTGATTACGGCACCGAAAGACCGCAAGGACTTGCTGCTCGGGCAACGCGAGCCGCAAGCCGACAAGAGCCTCACGCTGTCGAGAAGCTACGACGGCAACATCGACGACATAATATTAAGGGCAAAGCAAGCAAGCGACTTTTTCCTGCTCGTGGGACCTCCGGGAACGGGAAAGACATCCATGGCGCTGCAGTTCATGGTAAGGGAAGCTCTCACGGAACTTGACAAGGAGAATGAGGGCAAGGCGTTGTTGCTCATGGCTTACACCAACCGCGCCGTGGACGAGATTTGCGGCATGTTGGCCGACAACTGCATCGACTTCCTGAGGATAGGCAGCGAACTGTCGTGCGCCGAGGGCTTCACGCCTCATCTCTTGCAAAACAGGGTAGGAGAAAAGCCGTCGCTCGCTGGCATGAAGCTGCTCATAGAAAGCGCCAAGGTCATAGTTGGCACCACGTCGATGATGCAGTCGAGAGCTTACTTATTCTCTATCAAGCATTTCGCGCTTGCCATCGTGGACGAGGCTTCGCAGATATTGGAGCCTAACATCATCGGCCTGTTGGCAAGCCACCGCGCCTCGGACGCGTCGCTTGGATGCCAATGCAATATCGACAAGTTCATTCTCATCGGCGACTACAAGCAGCTGCCAGCCGTGGTGCAACAGGGCGATGGCGACAGCGCGGTAAGAAGCAAGCCGCTGCTCGACATAGGGCTTGCCGACTGCAAGAGCTCACTCTTCGAACGGCTTATACGGCAAGAGCTCATGGCCAAGCGTGCCGACTTCATTGGCACGCTACGCCGCCAGGGACGCATGCACCCCGACATAGCTGAGTTTCCCAACCGTGAGTTTTACTCGCGTGAGCGTCTCAGCTGCGTGCCGTTGCCTCACCAACAAGCCAAGGAGATTGATTACGCATTGCCATCGCAAGACGGCATCGACGACCTATTGAAGGGCCACCGGATGATTTTCATAGCGTCGAGAGACTGCCGGCAGCCTGAGATTTCCGACAAGATGAACGCCGACGAGGCGCGTATAGTATGCGACATGCTACAACGTGTGTATCGCTTCTACGGAGAGCGGTTCAACGCCGACAAGACCGTGGGCGTGATAGTGCCTTATCGCAACCAAATAGCGATGATAAAGAAAGAAATAGAAAAAACCGGGATAAAGGCCCTTTACGGCATAAGCATCGACACCGTTGAGCGATACCAAGGCTCGCAAAGGGACGTGATAATTTATTCCTTCACCATACAGCAAGCCCATCAGCTCGACTTCCTCACTGCCAACACCTTCACCGAGGACGGACATGAGATAGACCGCAAGCTCAACGTGGCGTTGACACGGGCTCGCAAACAACTTATCCTCACGGGAAACGTGAAGACACTGTCGGCCTCGCCACTCTTCCGAAAGCTGATGGATTATATAAAGGGAAAAGGCGGGATGGTTGAACGCGATTCATAATCTTGCAATGTGCGACACCTTGCCAAGCTTGGGAGTGAGGCTTAGCCACTTCCCTCAAAGCAATCCCCTGTCCTTGAACTCCTCAAGAAGGGGCAACGCTATCGCCTTGGCATCGGGATGGGGCTGGCCTGTGGTGCCAAGGGCGCGAAGGTCGAAGAAATGCTTCCAGTCGGAGACGAAGGCCGTGTGGACCAGCTCGGTGGCGGTGTCGAGGGGCAACACCACTCGCGCCTCCTGCGGCTTGCGCCCCGCGGCTATGAGATTCATGTACGACTTCTCCGCGGCAATGTTGGCAAACACCCAATTGTCGAGAAGCGTGGCACTGCCGTCGGCAACCTTGCGCGCCAACTCCATAAACTGCTGACCGCTGACTTTCAACATGCCACTGCTCAGCTGGCGTGACCATTCCGACCCCGTCATCTCATGTTTCACCCACGTGGGGATGTTGATGGTTATCTCGTTGCCAAACTTCGCCTTCGAATAGTTACAATAACGCGTGCTCTGCTCTGCCATGGAGTCGGCACGGTGACGGTTAAACTCTCGCGTTATGCCTATCTGCGTGGTGAAATGCACGGTGACACGCACAGGATGAAGCGGCAAGGGCTCACTCCAATAGGCTTCAAGGTCGTCGAGACGCTTGTTCTCGGCAAGCACGCGAAGGTTGGTGGTGACATACATCTTGCCCGAACGCTCCACACACTGCGAGAACTTGTTGGTGGCATAGAACTCCCAAGGCCGTTCACCGCCATTTCCTCTCTCATCATTCGGCTTGATATCGAACAAGAGGTAGACTGACCCATGCTCAAGCATGGCGAGGTGCTCGCTCTTGATCATGCGCTCCACAAAGGGGCGCGCCGAGTCGGCCGTGGTGTGGTCCTCGCTCTTGTAGCACACACGCCCCACGCGTTCTACCTGTTTGTAAACGCCGGATATGCCCGGCCCTTGTTGCCATATCTCGAAAGATGGATTATTGATTCGCATTGTGAAATGAAGTCCTCGTGTTTATTGTGTCATTGATTGGGTGGATAAGATAATGCAAAAATACAACTATTTTCCCGTTAACAGACGCACATTGCTGGTTTTTTTGCTAATTTTGCAATAAAGAAACATGAGGCAATGGATGAGAAGACAAGCATCAAGCTGTTGAGCAGCCATGACATCAAGCCCACGAGCAACCGCATTCTCGTGGTCAAGGCGTTGGCGGCGGAAGAGTACCCGTCAACGCTGACAGAGCTTGAGACGCATTTGGTGAGCGTGGACAAGAGCGGCATATTCCGCGCCCTGACCCTGTTTCGCGAACATCATCTCGTGCACACCATAGAGGATGGCAACGGCGGAATAAGGTATGAGCTGTGCAGGAGCCAAAGCGACGACGACGAGGAAGACGAAGACCTGCACGTGCACTTCTTCTGCGAGAGATGCCACAAGATTTATTGCCTCCACGACACGCCGGTGCCGGCCATAGAATTGCCGGCAGGGTTTACGCGCACCAGTTGCAACTATGTGGTGAAAGGCATTTGTGAAGATTGCAACCGGCGTGCCCGACAAGCGCGATAAACCTCAACGATTGATAACCTATAACCAGTAAAATATATGAAACAAATCCAGAAGCTGACGGTATTGACTTTCCTGCTGACCGTCTACGTGGCGTTTTCCTTCGCCGCTGTCAAGAAAGAGTATCTTTGGCCAAAGGGCAAGATGCCCGACAGCCAACAACACCAGATTGCCGCGTTGAAAAGCGTGGCAAGCCAGAAAGACTTCAACGCCGACAAGAACCGCTTGCCTTATCTCGAATGGTACGACGCTCCGGCTAAAGGGAAGCGCACGGGAGCCTGCATGATTCTCATAAGGGGAGGAGCGTATGAATATCTCGCGAGCGAGGCCGCGGAAAAGCAATGGCGGAAGCGGCTCACCGAGGAAGGCATACAATGCGTGGGGCTCATCTACCGCACGCCACGCCCAAAGGGATTGCCCATATACAAGACGGCGTGGGAAGACGGGCAGCGCGCCGTGCGCATGGTGCGAAGCGAGGCCAAGAAGCGTGGCTATGACCCCGAAAAGATTGGCGTGATAGGCATGTCGGCAGGCTCGCACATGGGACTGCTTCTCGCCACGAGCTCGGAGACGCGGGCATACGCGCCACTGGACAAGATAGACGACACGCCGTGCCACATCAACTGGGCAATACTCAACGCGCCAGCCTACGTGACCACCGACGGGCGCACGGGCACGAAAGCCACACGCCAAGGCTACGGCACAGACGTGAGCCTCGACACCATATTCCATTTCGACAGGCACACTTGCCCCATAAGCCTGCACCACGGCGGCCTGGACCCCTACTCGCCAAACGGCTCCACGCTGGTGTATAGACAGCTGCGGCGCATGAAGGTTCCCACGGAGCTTCATCTCTATCCAGACGTGGCGCACCGCGCCTTAGGCCTTGAGCGAGGCATTGAGTTTATCAAGCAGATGGGCTTCCTCGGCTCTCTCGACAAGGAGGTGCCGCTCATGAGCCGATACGACAACGACGAGGCTCGCGGCAACTATAAGAAAGAGGCCATCTGGCCTAAAGGCAAGATGCCCGACCGCCAAGACAAGCAATGCGTGCCATATCTCGAATGGCATTTCCCGAAGGTGCTGAAGACCAAGGCCATACAGATTGCCTACTCTGGCGGGGCATACACCAACAACAATCCCGACGGCTTCGAGGTGGCTCCCTTGCGTCGCTTCCTCAACGAGAAGGGCATGACCGTGGTGACCATCAAGTATCGCACGCCGCGACCATCAGCCGAGAGCGGGCTCTCCAAGCACACGACGGCATGGCAAGACTTGCAAAGGGCCATAAGGATTGTGCGCAATGAAGCAAAGAGCCTTGGGCTTGACCCCAACCGCATCGGCATTTCAGGATGCTCGGCCGGAGGACATCTCACGCTCATGGGCGTGACGTCGTCGAAGCACCAGAGCTACTTGCCAATAGACAGCATAGACAAGGTGCCATGCAACGTGCAGTGGGGCTTGGCTACCTATCCGGCCTACGTCTTGTCCGACGGCAGCGACGGCCACGACAGCGAGGGGGGCAACGAAGACCGCGACGTGATAAACCCGGAGTTCTCGTTCGATGTCAAGACCGCGCCGACGCTCTTCCTCCATGGCGACGCCGACGGCTACGCGGCCATGGGGTCTGTGAAATGCTGGGAAAGGATGCGGGCCATGGGCATACAAAGCGAGCTGCACACCTTCGCCCTAAGGAAACATTGCTTCCAGAAACAAGCCGCGCCAGGCACGGGAAGTTATGGTTATCTCGACCGCATCTGGGATTTTCTGACGGAAAAGAAGTTTAATCGCTGATTATTTCGTAATTTTGCACTTCGGAAAACAATTAAACAGAACACATGGAAGATAAACATTTCAAGCGGACAACCGTCACGGCGGCATTGCCTTACGCCAATGGTGGCGTGCACATAGGCCACTTGGCCGGCGTGTATGTGCCCGCGGATATCTACGTGCGCTACTTGCGCCTCAAGAAACGCCCTGTCATCTTCATCGGAGGAAGCGATGAGCACGGAGTGCCTATCACCATCAGGGCAAAGAAGGAGGGCATAACGCCGCAAGACGTGTGCGACCGTTACCACAAGATCATCAAGGACTCTTTCAAGGAGTTCGGCATCTCGTTCGACATCTACAGCCGCACCACATCGAAGATTCACAACAAGTTCGCCTCCGACTTCTTCCGCAAGCTTTACGACGACGGCAAGCTCGTGGAGAAAGAGTCTGAGCAATATTACGACCCCGAGGCCAAGCAGTTTCTCGCCGACCGATACATCATGGGCACTTGCCCTCACTGCGGCAACCCCAACGCCTACGGCGACCAATGCGAGAAGTGCGGCAGCGACCTCTCGCCAATGGAGCTCATTGACCCCCACTCCACCATCAGCGGGGCGAAGCCTGAGAAAAGGAAGACGAAAAACTGGTATTTGCCACTCAACAACTATCAAGACTGGCTGAAGCAGTGGATTCTTGAGGGCCACAAGGAATGGCGACCCAACGTCTACGGACAGTGCAAGTCGTGGCTCGACATGGACCTCCAGCCTCGCGCCATGACGCGCGACCTCGACTGGGGTATACCCGTGCCTGTGGAGGGTGCCGACGGAAAGGTGCTCTACGTGTGGTTCGACGCTCCTATCGGATATATCAGCAACACTAAGGAGCTGTGCGACGACGAGCCTGAGAAGTGGGGCTCATGGCAGAAGTGGTGGCAAGACCCTGAGACACGACTCGTTCATTTCATCGGAAAGGACAATATCGTGTTCCACTGCCTCATCTTCCCTACAATGCTGAAGGCGCACGGCGACTACATATTGCCCGACAACGTGCCGGCCAACGAGTTTCTCAACCTGGAGAACGACAAGATTTCCACGTCGCGCAACTGGGCGGTGTGGCTCGACGAATATCTCAAGGACTTCCCTGGCAAGCAAGACGTGCTGCGCTATGTGCTCACCGCCAACGCGCCAGAGACGAAAGACAACAACTTCACGTGGAAGGACTTCCAGGAGCGCAACAACTCTGAGCTCGTGGCCATCTACGGCAACTTCGTGAACCGCGCCCTGCAGCTCACCAAGAAATACTGGAACGGCGTGGTGCCTGAGTGCGGCGAGCTGACCAACGTGGACAAGAAGGCCATAGACGAGTTCAAGGACGTGAAGGCCAAGGTGGAGCAGCTGCTCGACGGCTTCCACTTCCGCGAGGCGCAGAAAGAGGCCATGAACCTGGCGCGCATCGGCAACAAGTATATCACCGAGTGTGAGCCTTGGAAGGTTTGGAAGACCGACCAAAAGCGCGTGGAGACCATTCTCTACATCTCGCTGCAACTCGTGGCCAACCTCGCCATAGCCTTCGAGCCTTTCTTGCCTTTCTCAAGCCGCAAGCTGAGAGACATGATAGGCATGGACAGCTTCGACTGGGCCGAACTGGGCCGAACAGACCTGCTCAAGTCGGGTCACCAGCTCAGCGAGCCTCAACTGCTCTTCGAGAAGATAGAGGACGAGACCATACAGAAGCAACTCGACAAGCTCGCCGCAACGAAAGAGGCCAACGAGAAGGCCGCAGCTGCAAAGGACTACAAGGCCGAGCCCGTGAAGCCCAACGTGCCATTCGACGAGTGGGAGAAAGTAGACATAAGGGTCGGACACATCAAGGAATGCAAGAACGTGAAGAAGTCGAACAAGCTCTTGCAGTTCACCATCGACGACGGCAGCGGCACCGACCGCACCATACTTTCGGGCATAGCAAAATTCTACAAGCCTGAACAGCTCGTGGGAAAGGACGTGCTCTTCATAGCCAACCTCGCGCCACGCAAGATGATGGGCATAGAGAGCCAAGGCATGATACTCTCCGCTCTCAACTTCGACGGCTCACTGAGCGTCACCACGACCCTCGGAGAGGTGAAACCTGGAAGCCAAATAGGATAAACCGTTTAATCACTGGCCTGCATCGTGCCGGCCATGACTAAAACATAAAGCATGAAAAAAGCCACACCCTGCATGAGGGTGTGGCTTTTTTCATGCCGCCAGCCAAGACTGCTTGAAGACTGGAAAATGTAAAATATTATTGCCAAAAATTAACACTTGGAGACAGGTGCATTTAGAGCGGAAAAACGGCTTCGAGGTGCCCCCCGGCAGCACCGTCAGCGGCTTTTTCCTGAAAAACCGTTGCCGTTACGGTGCAATCGCGTTGCCGTTACGGTGTAATCGCATCGCCGTTACACCGTAATCGCGTCGCCGTTTCACTGTAACGGCAACGCGATTGCACCGTAACGGCGACGCCATTTTAGCGAATTTGCGATACCAAAGAGCCGTTAAAAACACAACCTGCTAATAATCAATCATTTACCAAAATCGCCCATAATCGCGTCATTTGCGACCAAGAGACTGCTCGGTTGAAAAAAATCGATTCTCAGACGACCATTTGTAAAATATTTTGATATGCATCGTATGCTTTGCAGGGCCCGCCACTGCACTGGCGTTATTTGCCTGAGAGGGCAAATGTTGACTTCCACTGCATGCGTCCCACGCAATTGTTCATTATCCAACGCATGCGTATGGTCTGGTCTTGCGACACCGAACAGTGAACGCCTCGTGGGTCGTCCATGATGTTCTCGGCACGGAAATAGCAACCATCCATGGTCTTGTACCAATCCTTGTTGCCACCGGTGGAATAGGGCCTCTGTCACTATTGTCTTATCTCAACACGAAGACCTTGGTCTCGTGGGCCTGGACCTTGCCTCCCCACTTGGTGGCGCCACGGGCAATGTCGCGATGCTGCCAAACGTCGCGCACGGTGTACTTGCCCGTCAAGCCAAGTTGCTTGAACGAGACTGAGAGTCTTTGGGCCTTGTCGCCGCTGTTGAGTATAGCCACGGCATGCGAGCCATTGGCCAACGGGCGGACGAACACTTGATGGCCAGCCTCGTTGACCACGCGCTCAGCGGCCTTGCCGAGCGGGTCTTGGTCGATGGCTATAATCTCCTTGTTCAGGAGTATGCGCTTGTCTTCCGGCGTGAGGTGACGGAGGTCGTTGCTCAACGCCAGCACCGACGACATCATGCACCACATGCTCATCTGGGTCTGGTATTCGGTGTAGGTGCAGCCCACGCCGCCGAGGTCGCTCGATGGTCCTCCCTTGCCGTTGAGTCCCACCACCAGCATGTCCATGTCGGGCCACTGGCCGTGGCGCACTTGTTTCGACAGTGGCGCGGTGACGTTGATGATGTCGAGGATGCCCGCGCCGCCTTGGTTCACTATGTCTTTCCACATGTCGCGCACGTCAGAACTCGTGCGCCACAATTGACCGCCCACGTGCTCGCACCACTCTTCGCCGTTGCGCTGTCCCCACTCGCAGATGCCGAGCACTATGTCGCGGCCCGATTTAGACAACGCGTCGGCCATGGTCTTATAGCGCAAGCGCGCCGTGGCACTGTCCTCAGGGGCGTTGCAATAGTCGTATTTCAAGTAGTCGACGCCCCACGAGGCGAACGTGCGCGCGTCTTGCTCCTCGAAGCCGTAGCTCGCCGTGCATCCGCCGCAGGTTAGCTGTGCCGCGTCGGAATAGATGCCGAGCTTCAGGCCCTTGGAGTGAACATAGTCGGCAAGCGCCTTTATGCCATTAGGAAACTTCTTCGGGTCCGGGATGATGTTGTTGCGGTTGTCCCTGCCGCCCTGCCAAAGGTCATCGATGAAGACATACTTGTAGCCGGCGTCGCGCAACCCGCTTTCCACCATGGCATCGGCGGTCTCCTTGATGAGTTGCTCGGATATGTCGCCCTTGAACATGTTCCACGTCATCCAGCCCATGGGCGGGGTTGGGGCCAACTTGCCACGCTCGGTTGTCGCCGTGGGTTGTTGCGCAAAGGCGGAGGTTGCCATCATGGCCACTACCGCGATAAAAAAGAATACTCTTCTCATATTGTTTAAAGTCATTAGTGTCATGCCGGTCAATATTCCACCTTGTCCTTCTTTTCGCTCCACAAGCGGAAAGCCTCTTGCGCCTCATCGCGCAACAGCACCTCTGAGGGCAACTTGCGTTGCTGGCGTGGCAAGGCAAACTCGTCGTAGATGAACGAGTCGTCGAAGCCGATGGCCTTGGCGTCGTGCTTGTCGTTGGCGAAGTAGACCTTCTTCAGCCGCGCCCAGTATATGGCGCCAAGGCACATGGGGCACGGCTCGCACGAGGTGTATATCTCGCAATCGCTCAGGTCGAAGGTGCCAAGCTCACGGGCGGCGTTCCTTATGGCCGTCACCTCGGCGTGGGCGGTGGGGTCGTTGTTGGCTGTGACGCGGTTCACGCCCGTAGCCACCACTTCTCCGTGGCGTGTTATCACGGCGCCGAACGGTCCGCCGCCGTTGCGCACGTTGTTTACCGAGAGGGCGATGGCCCTCTTCATGAAGTCTTCGTTTGTCATGGTTTTAATGTTTCAGAATGTCTTGGCGTGAACGCATTTCATGTCTTTCTCCAGTTGCGCTGTTGAGCTGGCCCCCACCAGCACGCTCGTCACGCCCTTTTGGTGCAGAATCCAGGCCAAGGCCATCTCCGCCAAGGTCTCGTCGCGCTCACTGGCTTGCGCGTTCCACCGCTTGAGCCGGGCCAACAGTTCCGGGGTCAGGGCAGCGTGCTTCAGCGAACGCTCCTTCGCCATGCGGCTGTCGGCAGGTATGCCATTGAGATAACGGTCGGTGAGCAGTCCTTGCGCCAGTGGCGAGAAGGATATGAACCCTATGTCATGTTCATGGCAATAGTCGAGTATGCCCTCCTCCTGCGGCGCGCGGTCTATCATGTTAAGGCGGCCTTGATAGATAAGCAGCGGCACGTCGCGCTCGCGCAGGTAACGGTCGGCGAATTTCAGTGCCTCCAACGGCCAACTGCTGATGCCCAGATAGAGGGCCTTGCCTTGCCTCACGATATCGACCATGGCCTGCAGCGTCTCCTCAAGCGGAGTAGCGGGGTCATAGCGGTGACTGTAGAACAAGTCCACATAGTCCAGCCCCATGCGCTTTAGGCTCTGGTCAAGGCTTGCCATGAGATACTTGCGCGAGCCCCAGTTGCCGTAAGGACCCTCCCACATGTCGTAGCCCGCTTTCGTGGCGATGAAGAGCTCGTCGCGATACGGCCGGAAATCATCACGCATCAACCGGCCCATGGTCTCCTCGGCACTGCCGTATGGAGGGCCGTAGTTGTTGGCAAGGTCGAAGTGGGTAATGCCATGGTCGAAGGCGTAGTGGGTGATGGCTCGACTCCGCTCATAGGGGTCAACGCCACCGAAGTTGTGCCAGAATCCAAGACTGACCTTTGGCAGGAGCACACCGCTCTTGCCACATCTATTATATAGCGCATCGCCATCGTCGTAGCGGTGGGCATCGGCCGTGTATTTTTCTTTTAATTCCATATAGCTTGCGGTTGAATGTTTAACTGTTGCAAAGATAAGAAATAGCTAAACATCCTACAACTTTTCCGCGAAAAAAAAATGGAGCATGGCCTGCATACGCGTAAAGCCTACTACGCGTCAGCCTTTACGCGTATGCAGGCATTGGCTATCATCGCCGTGACGCCGCCCGTGGTGATGCCACTGGAGAAGATGCTCTTGATGACGCTTGGCATCTGGGATAGGATGTCGGGCACGAGCTCCACGCTCATGCCCATGGCGAAACTTATGGCAAGCACGAGCACCGCCTTGCGATCCATCTTGGTGGAGGCTATGATGCGCACGCCCGCCGCGGCCACGGTGCCAAACATCAAGAGCGTGGCCCCGCCCAGCACGCAGTCGGGGATGAGGGAGAAAAACTCGCCCACCACGGGGAAGAGGCCAAGGAGGAACAAGGCTCCGGCGATGAAATAGCCCACGTAGCGGCTTGCCACGCCCGTGAGCTGTATCATGCCGTTGTTTTGGGCGAAGATGGAATTGGGGAAGCTGTTGAAGACGGCGGCCAGCATGGAGTTGAAACCGTCGGCCAAGATGCCGCCCTGGGCGCGCCTCATGAACACGGGACCTTCCACGGGCTCGCCTGAGATGAGCGAGTTGGCGGTGATGTCGCCGAAAGCCTCTACCGCGGTGACGAGATAGATAAGGCCAAGGCCGACGATGGTGCCCACGTCGAAACGCAAGCCATACTTGAGCGGTACGGGGATGTTGAGCGACCCCGTGGCATGGATGTCGGAAAAATGGATCATGCCCAGGCAATAGGCCGCCACGCAGCCAACGAGCAGGCCCAGCACTATTGAGCCCATGCGCAAGAACCTGTTGGCCGACCTGTTGAAGAAGATGATGGTGACAAGCACCAGCACCGCCAGGCCCAAGTTCCGGATAGAGCCGAAGGTGCCGTCGTCTATCGCGGCCTGGCCTCCTCCGCACGAGTTAATGCCCGCCTTGATGAGACACAAGCCTATGAGCGTGACCACGATGCCGGCCACGAGCGGCGTGATGACCTTGCGCGTGTAAGGCAATATCCGGCTCACTGTCATCTCCACGACAGAAGCCACAAGGCATCCGCCGAAGACATAGCTCAAGCCGAGCGCGACGTCCATCTTGCCGTTGACCATGCCAAGCATGCCGGCGCTGATGATGGGACTGATAAACGAGAACGAGGTGCCCTGGATGCAAAGCAAGCCCGTGCCGATGGGCCCGACCCGGTGGCTCTGGATGAAAGTGGCGATGCCCGAGACGAAGAGCGACATGGAGACGAGGAATCCCGTGGTCTGGATGTCGAAGCGCAAGGCCGACGCTATGATGAGAGGTGGGGTGATGATGGCCACGAAGATGGCCAAGAGGTGCTGCAAGGCGGCGAACAAGGTCTCGCGGAGGGGCGGACGGTCGTTAAGCCCATAAATCAAGTCCTTCTGCGCGGCCATTATTCCTCTCGCATTTTTATCTCGCAGTTGTCGAGCGAGTCGATGATGGCCATGCTCTCGCAGCGTATGCCAGCGTCCTCGATGACCTTACGGCCATGCTGGAAAGCCTTCTCTATGATGAAAGCCATGCCTTCCAGATGCGCCCCTGCCTGGCGGCAAAGGTCGATGATGCCCTTGGCGGCGTTGCCATAGGCCAGGAAGTCGTCAACGAAAAGCACCTTGTCGTCGGGCGTGAGATAATCCTTTGAGATGACGACGTGGTATTCGCGTTGCTTGGTGAACGAGAACACCGTGGTTGAGAGCATGTCGCCCATGGTCGACGGCTTTTTCTTCTTGGCGAACACCACCGGCAAGTCGAGCAAGAAACCCATCATGATGGCCGGCGCTATGCCGCTCGCCTCGATGGTCAGTATCTTGTTGATGTCGGTGTTGGCATATCGGCGAATCATCTCCACCGCTATTTGCTTCATCAGGTTTGGGTCCATCTGGTGATTGATGAACTTGTCGACCTTTAAGATACCACCTGGGTAACACTTGCCATCCTTACGGATTCTGTCCAATAACGCTTTCATTGTGTAATTTGTTTAATTAATGCAAAATTACAAAAAGCTCGCGTCTTGTGAAAGCAATTGGACTGGCAATGTTGAAAGAATATGAAAAAAGCTCTCTTCCATCGAGCATATTCGAGGGAAGAGAGCTTATGGAGTTTATTTGTTGCCTATGGTTATTTCCTTCCGAAGTCGGCGGGTATGTCTCCCCATTGCCTTGTCTGCCACTGTATTATGGGCGTGTTGACCTTGTGGGCGCGGAGCCATTTCTCCGCCCGGCTTATGAGCGCGTAGAGAGGTTCGGTGCGCTCGTCGCGTTCAAGCTTTGTCTTGCATTGTTTCTTCTTGACCCATAGTATGGCGATGTAGGAGTCGGAGTAGATGGCCTTGTCGGTAATGCCCATCTTGTCCATCAAGGCCAAGGCGTGCACTATGGCGAGAAACTCGCCTATGTTGTTGGTGCCATACACCGTGGATCCGTCGGCATAGTATGGTCCGAAATGGAATATCTTTTCACCCGTGGCGAGGTCCACCCCTTGATACTCCATCGGCCCGGGATTGCCGGAACAGCCCGCGTCGACGGCCCAGGCGGATGAAACGCCTTGAACGTTTTGGCCCATCATGGATGTGCTTTTTACATTCTCTCTGGCACCTCGATACCAAGAAGCTCCATGGCGTTCTTGATGGTCTTGCTCACGTTGCGCGCGAGCTTGAGACGGAAGCTCTTTTCAGCCTCAGTGTCAGCGGAGAGGATGCTGTAATCGTGGTAGAACTGGTTGAAGAGCTTGGTCAGCTCATAAGTGTAGTTGGCAATGCCGGCAGGGTTATAGTTCTGGCCAGCGTCAGCCACGGCCACCTTGAAGGCGTCAAGCTTCTGTATCAGCTCCACCTCCTTGGCGTTGGGAGCGTAAGAAGCGTCGGTCGCGACAGCCACGTCGCCGCTCTTCCTGAGGATGGAGCGTATGCGCGCGTAAGTATATTGTATGAAAGGACCCGTGTTGCCATTGAAGTCGATAGACTCGGCAGGATTGAACAACATGTTCTTGCGTGCGTCCACCTTCAGGATAAAGTATTTCAGCGCGCCCATGCCCACGATGCGGGCTATCTCACCCTTCTCCTCGTCGGAGAACTCTTTCGACTGTCCGTGCTCCTCGCTCGTCTTGCGTGCGTCTTCTATCATCTCCGCCACGAGGTCGTCGGCGTCGACCACCGTTCCCTCACGGCTCTTCATCTTGCCGTTGGGAAGCTCGACCATGCCATAGGAGAAATGCACGAGGTCCTTGCCCCACTTGAAGCCGAGGCGGTCGAGAAGGAGCGAGAGCACCTGGAAGTGGTAGTTCTGCTCGTTGCCCACCACGTAAATCATCTTGTCGATTGGGTAATCAGCGAAGCGCATCTCCGCCGTGCCTATGTCCTGGGTCATGTAGACCGTGGTGCCGTCGGCGCGTATGAGAAGCTTCTGGTCAAGGCCGTCGTTGGTGAGGTCGGCCCAGATGCTGCCATCCTCTTTCTTGTAGAAGAGGCCCTTGTCGAGACCCTCCATCACCTTGCGCTTGCCCACGAGGTAAGTGTTGCTCTCATAATATATCTTGTCGAAGCTGACGCCAAGCGCCTTGTAAGTCTCATCGAAACCGGCGTAGACCCATGAGTTCATCTTGGCCCAGAGGTCGCGGATGTCCTTGTCGCCCGCCTCCCATTTCACGAGCATGTGGTGAGCCTCCTTGATGAGCGGAGCCTCCTGTTCGGCCTTCTTCTTGGCTTCTTCCTCGCCCATGCCCTCTGCCACGTATTTCTTCTCGAGCTCGGCGCACTCTTCCTTGTAGTGCTTGTCGAAGAGCACGTAGAAGTCGCCAATGAGATGGTCGCCCTTCTTGCCAGTAGACTCAGGCGTGCAGCCGTTGCCCCATTTCATCCATGCGAGCATCGACTTCATGATATGTATGCCACGGTCGTTCACGATGTTGGTCTTCACCACACGGTTGCCGTTGGCCTCAAGAATCTTCGCCAAGCTCCAGCCAAGGAGGTTGTTGCGCACGTGGCCGAGGTGAAGGGGCTTGTTGGTGTTGGGTGAGGAATATTCCACCATGACGAGAGGAGACTCGGGCGTTACCGCCTTCTCGCCGTAGCGTGGGTCGCTGTCGATGGTGTCGAGCAGCTCCGTCCAGGCCTCAGGCGCGATGACGAGGTTGAGGAAGCCGCCCACGGCGTTGAACGCCGCCACGGCCTTGCAACCGCCAACGAGCTTCTCGCCAATCTCTTGCGCGGTGTCTTGCGGCTTCTTGTGCGACATCTTCAAAAACGGGAACACCACCAGCGTGAGGTTGCCCTCAAAGCCAGGTTTCGTTTTTTGAAGTTGAACCATCTTTTCAGAAACCTCTTGCCCATAAAGCTCCTTGACGGCGGAAATCACCGATGAGCTTATCTCTTTCTCAATGTTCATGGATTTATCTTGTCTGTTTATGTTACACATATATATATTAATCATTTGCAAAGTTAGCAAAATATATAGGAATAGTGTCAGTTTGACGCAATAAATATTAAAGTAAGCAACCATTTTTATGTTAAGCAAATTAAATAATAACTATTTTATCGCCAAATATTTTTGATTGTTCAAAAACATTTGCTAATTTTGTTTCAAATTGAAGAACTAACATTAAAAACCGAAAATCAATCATTGGCTGATTTTTGTTTAATGTTTTGATTCTGCACTATTTAAGATAAAAAAAACTAAAATTAATATGAGCACACAACAAGACGTCTACGGCAGCTTGGGCCAGAAACGCAAGAAATTCATCAATTGGCAGGCACGCACCATTTTGGTGTCGATGCTCGGTTACGCCATGTTTTATTTCGTGAGAAAGAACTTCTCGCTTGCCATGCCTGGCCTGACCGGTGAGTATGGCATTTCCAACAAGAGCTTCGGCTGGATATTGTTTTTCGGCTCCCTCATATACGGAACGTCGCGCTTCATCAATGGTTATGTGGTAGACCGCGTCAAGAGCCACATAGTGATGGCCTTGGGCTTGTTCTTGTGTGCCATGGCCAACTTCGCCTTTGGCTTCAGCGTGAATATCAGCGCGCTCATCACGGGAACCGAAAGCGGCCCCGACTTCACCTCGATGCTCATTCTCTTCATGGGTATCGTCATCATCCTGAACCAGTATTGCCAAGGCATGGGCTATCCTCCGTGCGCACGCATCCTGCCCCACTGGATTCATCCGTCGGAGCTCGCCACCAAGATGTCTATCTGGAACACGTCACACTCGGTGGGCGCCGCCTTCGCCGTGATAGTGTGCGGCACCATCATGGGCTCGCTCGGCACCGACATGAGTGCCAACGCTGACGTGGTGGCAAGGATAGCCGAGAACCTGACCAACAACAACGTGGCTGACGCCTCGACACAGGCTCTCAACTACGCCGCACACATAGGCGCATGGAAATGGTGCTTCTGGATTCCGGCCATCATCGCCCTCTGTGGCTCGGTGTTCGTGTTGATGGGCTTGCGCGACGAGCCTAAGGACGCTGGCCTGCCCGACCTGCCCGGCACGTCGCTCGGAAAGATTGACGTGCAGAACAAGAAAGACCGCAAGAAGTTTGAGATGGAGATGGTTTGGAAGAATCGCTGGGTGTGGACGTTCTGCATTGCCAACCTCTTCGTGTATGTGGTGAGAATGGGTATCCTCGACTGGGGACCGAAGTTCCTCACCGAGAGCCGCGGCCTCGACATCTCCGAGGCTGGCTGGACAGTGGCCGCGTTTGAGATCGCCGGCATCGTCGGCACGCTGTTCGCAGGCTGGGCCACGGACCACATCTTCAAGGGCAAGGGACACCACATGTGCGTGGCTTGCATGGCAGGCGCGGCATTGTTCATGTTCATCTTCCGCTGCTTGCCTGGCAACGCGAGCCTTACGCTCACAGCGGCGGTGCTCGTTGGCGCGGGATTCTGCGTGTACGGCCCACAGGCGCTCATCGGCATCGAGCTCGGCAAGCAAGCCACGAAAGAGGCTTCGGCAAGAGCCAACGGCATAGCCGGCATTCTCGGATACATCGGCTCCGGACTCTCTGGACTGCTCGTGGGATATGTGGCCGACATCTACGGATGGACAAGGGTGTTTGAGACCATCATCGTGGTGGCCATCGTCGGCATGTTGATATTGATATCCATGTGGAAAGCCCCACGCGACGGATATGAGCGCGCCTCAAAGATCAACTATGAGGAAGAGTAAACAACTGTGACATAACTGTGTATATGAAATAAAAAAAAGACAATCTATGAAGTTCGACAAGTTCTTATCTCCCTTTGGGCACGACAAGCTGATGGAAGCGTTGGCAAAAATCAGCCACGTGGCTCTCGACATGGACGGCACCATCTACCTTGGCAGCACGCTCTTCCCTTATACCCAACACTTCCTCGAGACGCTGCGGAGGCTCGGCATCAGCTATTCGTTCTTGACCAACAACCCGACAAAGAGCTCAGGCGATTATCTCGAGAAATTGCGCAAGCTCGGCATTGAGGCCACTGCGGAGCAGATGTACACGTCGTCGATAGCCACCGTCGACTACATCCACCAAAACTATCCGCAGGCCAAGCGCATCTTTGCGCTTGGCACGCCAAGCATGCAGGAAGAGTTCAGGAAGGGAGGCTTCGAACTGTGCGAGGACTCGCCTGAGGATCGCCCCGACGTGCTCGTGGCCGCCTTCGACACTACGCTCACCTACAGCCGCCTGTGCCGCGCGGCATGGTGGGCGTCGCACAAGGACATCCCCTACATCGCCACCAACCCCGACTGGGTATGCCCCACCGACCAGCAGACCATCCTCGTGGATTGCGGTTCGTTGTGCAAGGCGATAGAGGGTGCCACGAAGAGGCAACCCGACGTGGTGATAGGCAAGCCCAACCCCAACATGTTATGGTGCATACGCGACAAGTATGGCCTTAAAGACGACGAGATAGCCATGGTGGGCGACCGCATCTATACCGACGTGGCAACGGCGCAAAACGCGGGCTCGTTTGGCGTGCTCGTGCTGTCGGGGGAGACAACGCTTGAGGTGTCGCAGACTTACGAGCGCCAGCCAGACCTCACGGCGGCAAGCATCAAGGAACTTGGCGAGCTGCTCGAGGAAGCACGCGGCCATTGAAAAACGGCAGCGTTGGCAAAAATGAAACAACCTTGTAACAGCAGCGAAAAAATATTGTAATCCGCTATAGATAATTTTGTACCTAAATAATTAACTTTAACTATCAATTATGAAGATGAAACAGCATCACGTGAAAATTGCCGTGACGGCTCTTTCGATGCTCACCTCGGTGACGGCTTTCGGACAGAGCGTGAAACTGACCGGCCGTGTGCTCGACTCCGATGGATCAACCCCAATGGTTGGCGTGACGGTGCAGCAAAAAGGTTCCAAGACGGGAACGGTGACCGACTTGGACGGGCATTTCACGTTGACTGTTAACGGGGCAAACCCGCAACTGACAGTTTCGTATCTTGGTTACCAAACCACTACCCTTTCCGTGGGTAGCAAGACAAACGTCAAAATCGTGATGAAGCCAGAGGCAAAGAACCTTAACGAGGTCGTCGTTACGGCCCTTGGCATCAAGCGTGAGGAAAAGTCGTTGGGCTATTCCGTGACGAAACTCGACAACAAGGAGCTCACGAAAGGTGTATCAGGCAACTGGCTGGAACAGATGAACGGCAAGGTGGCCGGACTGTCCATGTCGCAAGCAGGTACAGGACCAATGGGAACGATGCGCGTCACGCTGCGTGGCGACCACTCGTTGAACCATGGCAACAACGGCGCGCTCTTCGTGGTAGATGGCGTGCCAATCCAGTCGGGAACGGTGGCGACGGGCGGCGGGTCAACATCCGGGAGCAACGACGCGCCTGTGGACTTCGGTAACGGAGCCGCAGACATCAACCCCGACGACGTGGAGTCGGTGACGGTGCTGAAAGGCGCCGCGGCTACCGCACTCTATGGCTCGGCGGCAGGAAACGGCGCTATCGTCATCACCACGAAAGGCGGTGGCAACGCTAAGAAATGGGGCGTCACGGTAAGCTCCTCGCTCGTCTTCGAGAAGGCAAGCTATTGGCCAGACTTCCAAAAGGAATATGGCGCTGGCTCCGATATGGGTCTCAATCCCTTCGTCTTCAACAACGTGAATGCCGACAAGTCGGCTGACGGCAAGGCTTACAGCTCAAACTACTCGCGCTATAACTTCGGTGAGAAGTTTGGCGAGGGCAAGATGCGCTATCAATATAATTCTTACGACTGGGACACCGGCATGTGGACCCCAACTCCATGGGAGTATAAGGACGACTGGTACAAGGGATTCTTCCAGACTGGTTCCACATGGCGCAACAACGTCTCCATCACCGGTGGCAACGGCAAGGGCACTTCTGGCCGTATCAGCTTCACCGACACACGCAACAACTGGATTACGCCAAACACAGGCTACGTGGACGACGCCGTGTCTCTCGGATTCGACTCTCCTGTGAGCAAGCGCATCAAGATAAGCTCACGCGTCAACTTCACCAACCGCCGAAGCGGGAACCTGCCGGCAAGCGGTTACTCATCGGCCAGCCCAATGTACCAGCTCGGCTTCGGTTACAACACCAACTCCATCAACGAGTGGAAGGATGAGTATTTCAACGGAAGGTTCACCAAGGAGAACATAGACAACGGCATGACGGTGTACAAGGGTACCGACTCGTTCAACCCTTACCGCACGGCATACGAGGAGCTCAACTCCATGAACAAGACCCGTGTGTATGGCAATATGCAGGCCACTATCTCGCTGCTCAAGGGACTCAAGCTCAAGTTGCGCTCAGCTGTGGACATGACCCACACTTGGAGAACTCAGCAGCGTCCATTCTATACCAACGGCTTCCAGGAGGGTATGTATCGTGAGCAAACGACCAATGTTTATCGTTTCAACAACGACTTCCTGCTCTCATACACCAACAACAAGTTCGTGGGCGACCGCCTCGGATTCAATGCCTCTTTCGGCGGCAACAGCTACGACTATCGTTACTACAACGACCGCATCACCCTCACCAAGCTGCAGGTGGACGGCGTTTACAACGTCTACAACGTGCCATCAGGATATAGCCCTGACGTGTTCAGCTATCATTCAAAGAAGAAGGTCAACTCCTTCTATGGCATCATGGGCCTTTCGTGGGACAACACTTATTATGTGGAGTTCACCGACCGTAACGACTGGTCGTCAACTCTCGCCATGGGCCACAACTCATACAACTATCCTTCAGTGTCAGCCACTGTCCTTCTTGACCAAGTGTTCAACTTCAGGGAGAAAGCCCCTTGGATTGACATGCTCAAGCTGAAAGCGTCGTGGGCTAACGTGGGTAACGACACGTCACCTTATTCTTTGGACCGCTATTATGACAACACGTCATACTACGGAGGCTACCGCATCTCACGCACCATTCCTAACTCGAAGATCAAACCCGAGAACGAGGAGAGCTGGGAAGGCGGTATTGAAGGCAAGATGTTCGGTGGTAGACTTGGCTTCGACTTCACTCTCTATACCACAAACACGACCAACCAAATCGTGAGCGTGGCAGCTGACCAAATCACTGGCGCCACTGGCTATACCATCAACGCTGGTAAGATAAGCAGCAAGGGTGTTGAGATCTCGCTCAGCGGCACGCCTGTGAAGACTCGCAACTTCGAGTGGAACATCTCCGCCAACGCCAGCCGCAACTGGAACACCCTTGAGGCATTGCAAGACGATTGGGATCCAAGACAACCTTTCCAGCTCAACAACGGTACGACCATCGGCGGTCGTGTATATGTCTACTCATTCGTAGGCCATGAGATGTATCACCTCTACGGCAGAGGCTACACACGCGCTCCGGAAGGCGCTTTCTACCTCGACGATGACGGCAACAAGGTTGACTGCAGCGGCGCAAAGATAATAACCAGCAACGGTCTGCCCGTGAGCCCTAAGTCGTCACCGCTTAAAGACCTCGGCCGTGTCAACCCGACATGGACAGGCGGTCTGAACATGAACTTCCGCATCAAGGACGTGACGGTATCAATGGACTTCTCCGCGCAGGTTGGCGGACACGCTTATTCTACCACAAACTTCATGCTCTCATACCAGGGTCGCCTGAAGAACTCGCTCAAGGGGCGCTACGACGGATTCGTACTCGACGGCGTGCAGGAGCACAAGGCTGCCGACGGAACAATTACCTATACTAAGAACAAGACCGTGATGACCTCCGTGCAGAACTATTACAACACTTATGTATGGGTGCGCGACAACGCCGAGGAAAACACGTTCTCCACTAACTTCATCAAGTTCAAGCAGCTGCGTGTCGACTACAGCCTTCCAAGGGTCATCTGCAAGAAGACCCATTTCTTGGAAAGCGCAAGCTTTGGCGTTTACGCCACAAACCTCTTCTGCATCACACCGTTCCCACAGTATGACCCAGAGACTGCAATGGTATCGGGCGCGGAGATATACTCAGGTATAGAGACGCTTGCATACCCGATGACACGCCAGTATGGATTCAATCTTAAACTTTCTTTCTAAAGCCATGAAAACAAGATTCACAAAATATATGCTTCCCGTCGCCGCGTCAGCATTGCTTCTCGCGGGATGCACGCAGAATTTCGAGTCAACCAATTCCAACCCTAACAAGATTACGGTGGAAAGTGGCAAGCTCAACTGCTCGGCCATGTTTGAGCCGATTCTGTATGGAGGTACAAACTATTTAACTTACATAAGTTACAACTGGAACGACGAGCTCATACAGCATACTGCCGGCACAGCCTACACCACTACAACGCAGCACCGTTACGGCATAGGCGACAGCAACTGGACATCGCTATGGAACTCCATAGCACGCTACGCCAGCGACTGTAACGAGATGGGCAGACTTGCCGAGGTGCAGAACAACCCTGCAATCCAAGCCGTGTCCAAGACGCTGTACGTGATGTACATGCAAAACCTCACCGACATGTTCGGCGACATTCCTTTCACTGAGGCGTTCAAGGCTTCTGAAGGAAACATGAAGCCGGTGTTCGACTCTCAGGAAAAGGTTTATACCCAGCTTTGCTCTTACTTGGAAAAAGCCAATGAGACATACGCGCAAAGCCCTTACGTGGACAAGAGCTTACCGGCATTGGACGGCATGTACCAGTTTGACATGGCCAAGTGGCGCAAGTTCAACAACTCCCTGTATCTCCGCGTACTCGGCAGGCTCACAAACCGCATCAATACGATCGTGGACAGCACGGCAAACCTCAACGTAGCGCAGAAGATGCAGCAGATCGTTGACAACCCTGCCACATACCCTGTATTCGAGAGCAACGACGACAACGCCACGGTTCATTATAGCGCCATAGCTCCTTATTACTCAGAGTTTGACCCTAATGAGCACAACGACAACGACTTCCAGTGCTTGCGTCTCACCGAGCAGATGATAAAGATGATGGTCGTCAAGAATCCTGACGATGCCAAGATAGACACCTACGTTGACCCACGTCTGCCTATAATCGGAACTAAGCGCGGTAGCTACACCTACTGGAAAGGCACTGTATCGGGTGGACTCATAGAGAACCAGGGCAACGACGACAAGGGAGCCGCATTGCTCAACCTCGGCACCTTGCGCCGCGACAACTCCGACGAGTTCCTCATGAGCTACGACGAGGCATTGTTCGTTCTCGCCGAGGCAGCCCAGCGCGGCATGATAAGAGGTGGCGAGGAGAAGGCTCGCGAGTATTACGAGGCAGCCGTGAAAGCAAGCGTGGAGAAATGGTCTGCTTTCGCCAAGTCGAGCGTCAGCAATGGTCAAGTACCCGCGGAATATGACGTAACTGAAGACCAAATCAACCAGTTCCTGCAGTCGCAACTCGCATCGTGGGATCTCAACGAGAATCACCTCAAGCTCATCCTCGACCAGAAATACTTGGCCACATTCTGGGTTGGCATGGAGAGCTGGAACGACTATCGTCGCACGGGCTATCCTGAGTTGACCATCGGCGCGGGCACCGACCCTAACGATTACATTCTTCCTACTCGCATGGGCTACCCCAACACCACGGTGGCAACAAACGCCGACCACGTGGAGGAAGCGTTGAAGCGCATGGGTGGCGAAAACAACATGAAACTGCCCGTGTGGTGGAGCAAACAGGCCGCTCAGTGATAATAACCGCCGCAACTTAACATTATCATACAGACAAACACTATGAAAATAAAGAATATATTTTTGTCAGCATTGACACTCATTTGCCTTTTGGGTTTCTCTGGCTGCAAAGACAATGACGACCCAGTCGGCGATCCATACCTTACCTTTGAAAACATCGAAGGCACCATCAACGTGAGCAAGGCTGGTATAACACAGGCAAAGCGCAAGGCCGTGACCGTGCGTTCAAACAGCGCTTGGAAAGTGGCGTTGGAGAATCCTGATGACGCCTCATGGCTCCACTTCTTCATTGACGAGGGCGAGGACGACGGCCTAATCTATTATTGGGTTGACAAGAACACCACGTTTGACCAGCGCGAGGGCAAGATTACCCTGTCTGACAATGGCAAGGTGCTCAACTCATTGGACATCGTGCAAGAGGCTGACGTGCCCACCATCAGCATCAAGGATGGCGCAAGCGATTACACAATCGCACCGGAAGGCAGCGTGCTGAAGCTTGCCATCGAAGCCAACATCAGCTGGAAAGCTTCGCTCACGCCTGACGTGGAATGGGCACACATCACCAACGTGACAGAAGACTCCGTCTTCGTGACAATCGACAAGAACGAGGAAGACGAGCGCACGGTGACCCTGGCTCTCACGGGCGAGGGCGAGTACGCCAACGTCAACTCCACTACTCTTATCACGCAGAAAGACGAGTCGCTGATTTACAACGACGACCTCAACTGGCTGCAGGAAGGCGAGGATAAGCCCACCTACGAAACGCCGGAGGTAAAGATTGAAAAGTGGGAGAAAGACATGGGATGGACTTCTTATTCCAGCTGGGCTTATGGTGGCCACGGCTATATCAAGCTTGGCAAGACCAACTATAATGGCGACATCGTATCGCCCGCGCTTACCAAGCTGAAGAAGCCTACCGACGTGAAAGTCACCTTCCAGTCGATGGGATATGTCTCAAAGACCGGAGTGAAAGACGCGTCTATCGTAAAGGTTGGCGTGATTGGCCCTGGAGAGGTCAACGGCGATGAGGTCAACAGCATAAGCATCAATGGCACCACGTATCGCTGCGTGAAATTCGTCAACACAGTCTTCCCCAATTCTGAGAAGAACGAGAACGGCGAGGATTATGACCCGTGGGCACAACCTGGCTCTTACCATTCATTCACCATAACGGGAGCTACCGCTGAAACGAAGATCATCTTCGTGGGTGGTGATAATTGGAACAAAGTGAAAGGCAAGAACCGAGTGTACTTGAAGAGCGTTGAGGTTGTAAGACTCAAGTAACGACATCATGACAGCCCAATCGTCCAAAAGACGGTTGGGCATTTAATGAATAGTTTATATCAATAACAATAACAAAATCAAAGCAGAATGAAAAAACTGATTGTTATGGCAGCCGCGTGCCTCATGACGCTGGCCGCCGCCGCACAGACCAAGATCGTGGCACACCGTGGCTACTGGGATTGTGCGGGAAGCGCGCAAAACTCTATCACGTCTTTGAAACTTGCCGACAAGATTGGTTGCTACGGTTCCGAGTTTGACGTGCATCTCACTAAAGACGGTGTAATCGTTGTCCACCATGACCAGAACGTTGGCAAGATAGACATACAGACTTCCACCTACAAGGCCTTGAAAAAGGAACGCCTGAGAAACGGCGAGAAGATTCCTACGCTTGAGCAATATCTCGACGCTGGCAAGGACTTGAGCTGCAAGCTCGTGCTTGAGATAAAGAAGCAGAAGGTGCAAAGCCATGAAGACAGCCTGGTGCGCCAGTGCGTGGACATGGTAAAGTCTAAAGGCCTGACCGACAGGATAGTGTGGATCTCGTTCAGCGGCAAGGCGTGCGAGCTTCTCCACCAGCTTCTGCCCGACGCCCATATACAGTATCTCTTGGGCGACTGGGATCCCAAGACCATAAAGGCAAAGGGGCTCTCCGGCATCGACTACGAGCAGAAGGTGTTGGCCTTGCACCCGGAATGGATCAAGGAGTGCCACGACCTCGGACTGGTGGTCAACGTGTGGACGGTGAACGATCTCAACACCATCAACCAGTTTATCAAGGCCGGTGTAGACTTCATCACAACAAACGCGCCCGTGGAGGGATTGAAACTTGCCAAATAGGAAGTTTAATCTAATATATACGAAACCATACTTGTTTATATTATAGAAACCCTTACTTATTTAGGATAAACACACGAAGCCCTATTTATTTAGGATAAACATACGAAACCCTACTTTTTCAGAATGAATTACAAAAAGCTATTCTCCGCCTTGGCTTTGGCCATCGCAGCGAACCTCGGAGTGCTGGCGCAAGGCCAAAAAGGCCCGGCGTGGCTCTCCAATGCCGTGTTTTACCAGATTTACCCATCGTCGTACATGGACACCGACGGCAACGGCATTGGCGACTTGCCAGGCATCACGTCGAAGCTCGACTACATCAAGTCGATTGGCGTGAACACCATTTGGCTCAACCCCGTGTTTGAGTCGGGATGGTTTGATGGCGGCTACGACATCATCGACTTCTACAAGATTGACCCTCGCTTCGGCACCAACACCGACATGGTGAACCTTTTGAACGAGGCCCATAAGCGTGGCATCAAGGTGTGCCTCGACTTGGTGGCAGGCCACACGAGCGACAAGTGCCAATGGTTCAAGGAGTGCGTAAGCGGCGACCGCAACAGCCGATATGCCGACTACTTCATTTGGAGCGACTCTATCTCGAACAATGACAAGGAGCAGATTGCCCTGCGCAACAAGGAAGCCAACCCGCAAGCCAGCACACGTGGCAAATGGGTGGAGCTCGACGCCAAGAGAGGCAAGTATTACCAAAAAAACTACTATGTGTGCCAGCCTGCCCTCAACTATGGTTACGCCAATCCAGACCCTGCCAAGCCATGGGAGCAAAGCGTGAACGCTCCAGGCCCACAGGCCGTGCGCCGCGAACTTCGCAACATCATGGCTTTCTGGTTCGACAAGGGCGTCGACGGATTCCGCGTCGACATGGCGGCATCGCTCGTAAAGGGCGATCCCGACAAGAAGGCGGTAATGGCATTGTGGCAGGAGATGCGCGAATGGATCAACAAGAACTATCCTGAGTGCGTGCTCGTGTCGGAATGGAGCGACCCGAAGAAGTCTATCCCCGCTGGCTTCAACATCGACTTCGAGATTCACCTTGCCGACAAGATTTACAACACGCTCTTCTTCGCTTCCGATGCCCCATGGGGGAAAAAGGGCAAAGAGTGCTATTTCGACAAGAATGGCCGCGGCAGCCTCGACTATTTCTACTCCAAATACGCCGACATCTACTCGTCGACCCACGACAAGGGCTACGTGGCCTTCCCGACAGCCAACCACGACTTCCAGCGTCTCCGTACCGGACGCCGCAACGACTTGCAGCAGCTGAAGGTCGCCATGACCTTCTTCCTCACCATGCCTGGCGTGCCGTTCATCTACTATGGCGACGAGATTGGCATGAAATATCTCCCTGGCCTTAAGCCAAAGGAGGGAAGCCGCAAGCGTTCCGGCACGCGCACGCCGATGCAATGGGCGGCAGGCGAAACGGCTGGCTTCTCCACTTGCACGCCCGAAAAGCTTTACTTCCCAGTTGATACTGAGAACGGCAAGATAACCGTGGCGGCAGAGGACAACGACCCTCGCTCGTTGCTCAACTTCGTGCGCGGCCTCATCAAGCTGCGTCATTCCTCACCGGCACTCAACAACGACGGCGCTTGGCAACTCGTCAGCAACCCATCCAAGCCCTACCCCATGGTTTACACTCGCTCAATGAATGGCGAGACTTACGTGGTAGCCCTCAACCCGTCAAACGAGAAGGCGGCTACCGCGATAGGCCATCTTGGCAAGGCTGTGAGCGTTTCGCTCACGGGCAAGGCAAAATACAAGAGCGGCAAGACCACCGACAACGTTGAGCTGTCGCCTGTCTCGGCCGCGGTGTTCAAGATAAAATGAGCGCAGACACCGCGCTACATAAGAAGAAGATTATGAAATAGCGGATTGTCACCAAACCGACAACTCCACAAACGACTTACCATTTCCCTGCAAAGCGACTGTCGCCTTCCGATAATCGGACGCGGTCGCCTTGTAGGGATTTTTCATGTATGTCTGTGGATTCACCGCCACGAGCGGAAACCAGCTGAACTGCACCTGCACCATAAGCTTGTGTCCCGGCATCAACACGTGGGCTATGTCGGGCATGGTAAAGCTGATGTTGAAGTCCTTGTTGGGCGTTATAGGCTTTGGCTTCGAGAAAGAGTGGCGAAAGCGCGCCGGCATGACGTCGCCACGCACAAGCATCTCGTATCCGTCAGGGCGCACGTCTATGAGTTTCACCACGGCCAATAGGTCAGTGGCGTCGGTATTGAGCACGAGGTTCACCTTCACGGGGCCCATCATCCGGAGAGTGTCTCGCGTGGCGGGCCACGAAAAGGTGAGCACGTCGCCACGTTTAGAGGCGAACCGCTGGTCGCCTGCCATATACGCGCGGTCACGACCGCGAGTCGTCACATTATTATAATATGGCACGGGGTTGTCGGGGTCCGACACCACCGTGCCTCCGTCGAGACACAACCTCTTGGCGCGAGCGTCCTTGGGTGGCCAGCAATCCAATGTCAGCCATTGGCTTTCCACGTCGCGGTCTTTCATTATCTCCTTGCGTGTCTCGCCAGAGGGCAGCAATGTCACGGGCGCGGGCCGTTTGCCTTTTCCCTCAAGATAATGTGCGAAGAACGGGTATTCTATCTCGTTGATGAAATAGGCCGCCGTGCCGGCACCGAACCACGCGTCGTCGAGGTGCTGGTAACCACTGTTCCCCCAACCATGATGATACCATGGCGCTTCCACGAGATAAAGCGGAGTCTTGGGCGACTGCTTGGCTATCTGCCTCCAAGTGGTCCAAGTGCCATAGTTGTCTTCAGCGTCGTAAAGGCCGCCAACAATCATCACGGCTGGCCTTATCTTGCCCAAGCTGCTCGTTGAGCAATGGGCTTGCCAGTAGCTGTCATAATCAGGATGCTCCACTATGTCGTTCCAAAACGACCCTTCCTCCATCACTGGGCTCAGGATATCAGCTATCGGCCGCTTGTAGAACACGTCGACCGTGGTGTCGACAGGCGCGAGCTTGCCCATCGCCTTCACCGAAGGGCTCCGCCGCTGCCTGAAGAAAGAAGAGCCGAAGCCGTAGCTGTCCATGAGCATCAACGCCCCGTTATGGTGAATGTCATCGCCCATGAACCAGTTGTTCACGGGTGCCTGTGGCGAAGCCGCCTTGATGGCCGGATGGCCGGAGCGCGCCGCCATGAAAGCGTAGAAGCCAGGATAAGACGTGCCTTTCACGCCCACGCGCCCGTTGGTGCGACAGTGGGCGAGCAACCAGTCCACGGTGTCCCATGTGTCAGTCGCCTCATCCGTATCGCCTTTTTTCTTCTTGGGATTGAACGGGCGCGATTGCTCAAAACACCCCTCGCTGAGATACGTGCCCCTCACGTTTTGCCTCACGATGATATAGCCATGGTTCAGGTACACGCTGTCGAGCCCAAAGCTTTTCTTGCTGAAAGAGTCGTCGTTGTATGGCCGTAGCGAGTAGGGCGTGCGCATGATAAGCACAGGCGCGTGGTCGTTGCCAGCAGGCTCATAAATCTCGGTGTAGAGCCTCACGCCGTCGCGCATGGCAATCATGGCGTGCCGCTTGGTATAGTTGAAACTATGGGCGCATACTGAAAAAGCGCAAAGCAGAAAGACGATTAGATGGATATGTTTTCTCATGGTTTTGCAAAGATAGTACAAAAATAATAAAAACGTGGGATGACATGGATTATTTTAGTCAATATTAGTTGCGTAATAATTGGAATATTTGTAAATTTGCAAAAAGTCTTGTTGATATTAACCGCAAACGACAAGGCAATACATGTATAATCAAACCATTAAAAAACAAAAACATTATGGCTAAGAAAGGTGAAGTTTATAAATGCAAGCACTGCGGTGCCATGTTAGAAATATTGCACGATGGCGCCAACCCCGCATGCTGTGGCGAGCCCATGACCCTGGTTAAAGAGAACACGACCGACGGCGCCAAGGAGAAGCACGTGCCCGTGGTCGAGAAGATAGACGGTGGCTACCGCGTCAGCGTGGGCAGCGTCGCCCACCCCATGACGCCCGAACACTACATTGAGTGGATTGAGCTGCTGACTCCCACGGGTGTACAGCGTCGCTACTTGACACCCGACGACAAGCCCGTGGCTGAGTTCAAGACCGATGCCACGGAAGTCACGGCACGCGAGTATTGCAACCTCCACGGCTTGTGGAAGGCATAATCGCAGCTTGAAACCTGACAAAACATAGGTGATACAAGGCAGGGGCGGCCACATGGCCGCCCCTTTATTATAATACCCCAATGCTCGCAGTTAATAGTGGAACGAGCTGCCGCCCAAGAATTCTCTCAAGAGGCTTGTTGGCGGAATGTCGCGGTTGGGTATCGGCCTTATGTATTCAAGGAATTTCCTAAGCCGGTACGCCTCCGAGTATTCCTCGGCACACTCCGGCACTTGCGTCAGCAAGGGTTCTGCCTGCTGCTTTATCACGGCAAGCTCGAAGAGCATGGCCGAGTTGAACATGGCGTCGGCGTTCTCTTGGTACGGGAAAATCCACTTGTTCTCGCCGGCGCGCACCGACGGCCAACGGTGTATCGACTCTCGCGCGCTCACCCCGCGGTATTTGTAGTCGCGAATGATGCGCCTCAACAGGCGGTTGTCGGTGGTGGGTATGTAGTTGTGGTCGTCAAGCAGGATGGTGGTGAGAGCCGACACATACACCCTGAACTTCTGTTCCTCTGGAATCTCGGAGGTCAGCTCCGGGTTCAAGGCGTGTATTCCCTCAACCACGAGCACGTTGTTTGGCTCCATCCTCAGCTTTCTGCCGCTCGGTCTCGACTTGCCCGATTGGAAGTCGTATTTCGGCAGTTCCACCTCCTCGCCCTTGAACAGCTTGTTGAACTGTTCGTTTATGAGCTTTAGGTTCAGCGCGTAGATGCTCTCATAGTCGTATTCGCCGTCGACGTCTTTTGGCGTTAGCTCCCGGTCCACGAAATAGTCGTCGAGCGATATGGGCAAGGGCCTCAGGCCATTGGCAATGAGCTGAATAGACAGCCGCTTGCAGGTGGTGGTCTTTCCCGACGACGACGGCCCTGCCAGCAGCACGAGCTTTATGCCTTCGCGCGCCGATATCTCGTTGGCAATCTCGGTTATCTTCTTTTCCTGCAAAGCCTCCGACACGTTGATGAGGTTCGTGGCCTCGCCCTTGTCCACCAGCTCGTTGAAGTCGCCCACGGTTCTCACGCCGATGATGTCCTGCCAATGATGGTGCTCCTTGAATATGCCGAACATCTTGTCCTGCCTTGTCATCTCTGGCAGCTCCTGCGGGTTTTTCAAGTCGGGGATGCGCAGCAACAGCCCGTCATAGTATTTCTCCAGTCCGAAAAGATAAATCATCGAGGTGTTGGTGAGCAGCGAGCCGTAGTAGTAGTCCACGTAGTCGGCCATCTGGTAATATGTGGTGTACAGTCGGCCATAGCTCTTCAGCAGCTTCACCTTCGCGGTGTCGCCCTTCTCGGCAAACATCCTCACGGCGTCTTCCGTCGGCACCTCATGGCGGTGTATGTCTATCTTGGCGTCTATTATCTCCTGCATCCGCTTTCTTATCCTCGCGGTGTCGTCGTCGGTAATGTCGTGCCCTATCACCAGGTTCACGTAGTAGCCATTGCTCACCGGTATGTCTATCACCACCCTGCTGCAAGGGTAGAGGTCGTGCACCGCCTTGCAGAGAATGAAAAAGAGCGTGCGGGTGTAGCAACGCGACCCCGAGCCGGAGGTCATGTCGAGAAATTCCACGTCCTTGTCGCGGTATGCCCTGAAGTGCATTCCCTCAACCTTGTTGTTGACCTTCGCGCATACCGGTTGAGTGGTCATTTTCAATCCAGACTGAAAAAAAATTTCAGATAATGTGCTTCCAGGAGCAATGTTAATCAATTTTTTATTATTTTTGCAACGGATTTGTAATGCCTGTTTCATTTGCGACACGTTTATGTTAGACTTAACATGATTCCATGAATGATATTCACGGTGTAAAATTAGCAAATTCCGTCATGCAGAGCAATAGCCGTATTATAAACATAGTTAAAATATGACAATTCTTTTATTAAAGATTGTTGGTGCCCTCGCGCTCCTCATCTATGGCATGAAGGTGATGAGTGAGGCCCTGCAAAAACTGGCTGGTCCACAGCTGCGCCATGTGCTTAGCGCCATGACCACCAACCGCGTCTCAGGCGTTTTCACGGGCATGCTCACCACCGTTGCCGTACAATCGAGCACAGCCACCACGGTGATGACCGTATCGTTTGTCAACGCCGGGCTGCTCACCTTGGTTCAAGCCATATCCGTAATCATGGGTGCCAACATCGGCACGACGCTCACCGCGTGGATCATGTCGGCAGGCTTCTCGTTCAGGATAAGCGACTTCGTGTGGCCCGTCTTCCTCATCGGACTATTGCTCATCTATTCCAAGAAAAACCGCTATGTAGGCGACTTCCTTTTCGGCGTGGCGTTCATGTTTCTCGCTCTTGCCACGCTTGGTGAAAGTCAACTGCCTCCTGAGGAGCTAAACGTGCTGAAAGGCTTTTTCGCCTCGTTTGACCCCAACAGTTTCGGAACCATATTGTTGTTCCTCCTTTTCGGCACCATTCTCACGTGCATCCTTCAAAGTTCAGCCGCCCTCATGGCCATCACCATGATGCTGTGCACCCAGGCCGGACTGCCCATATATCTTGGCATAGCCCTCGTGCTGGGCGAGAACATAGGCACCACGCTCACCGCCAACCTCGTGGCGCTCACCGCCAACACCGAGGCACGCCGCGCGGCCTTCGGCCACCTTTTCTTCAATGTCTTCGGCGTCATCTGGGTGCTGTGCGTCTTCAAGCATTTCGTCAACTTCGCCTGCGGCCTCGTGGGTTTCAACCCAATGGTCGACGCCCCCACAGGAACGCAGCTCACCTTCGCCCTCGCAGCCTTCCACTCGTGCTTCAACGTTTCCAACACCATCATATTGCTGCCATTTGTCAAGCATGTGGCTAAAGTGTGCTGCTGGGTTTGGAAGCCAAGGGCCAACACTGACGACGACGACTTCCGCTTGCGCTTCATACAGAGTGGCATCATGAAGACGCCGGAGCTCTCCGTGCTGGAGGCTCAGAAAGAGATACAGAGCTTCGCAGAGCGCATACAGCGCATGTTCGGCATGGTGAGAGACTTGCTCGGAGAGAAGAACGAAGACAAGTTCGTGAAGATTTACGACCGCATAGACAAGTATGAGAACATCTCCGACAACATGGAAATAGAGATTGCCAAATACCTCGACCAGGTGAGCAACGCCCACCTCTCCGACGAGACGAAAGGCAAGATTCGCTCCATGCTGCGACAAATCTCGGAGCTGGAGTCTATCGGCGACGCCTGCAACAACATGGGCAGGACCATCAACCGCAAGTTCAAGTCGAAAGAGGACTTCAACGAGCGTCAATACGACCACATTCACCAGATGTTCGAGCTTGTGGACGACGCCCTCTCGCAGATGAACGTGCTGCTGAAAGGCCACAGGGAAGAGCTCAACGCCACGCGATCGTTCAACATCGAGAACGAGATAAACAACTATCGCAACCAGCTGCGCAACGAGAACCTCACCGACATCAACAACCACCAATACGACTACGCCTCCGGCTCTATGTACATGGACATCATCCAGGAGTGCGAAAAGCTTGGCGACTATGTTGTCAACGTCGTGGAGGCGAGGATGGGCATGAAGGCTTCCGCCTGACACAAGGCTGGGGCCGGCCCTGTGCCCGTCAGCAACCCGAAAGGAACACCAACCATTCCCGTCCGTAACCCGAACGGGAATGACATTGCAAGGGCCGGTTTTATGCCGGCCCACAAAAAACGCCCCAACCATTGAAAAAAAACGGGCGGACATTATCGGTCGAACATTCTTTCTGGGCCGGCATAAAACCGGCCCCTGCAAATAGAAAAAAAATAGTTTACAAATGGTCGTCTGAGAATCGATTTTTTTCAACCAAGCAGTCTCTTGGTCGTAAATGACGCGATTATGGGCCGTTTTGATAAACAGCTGATTATTAAGAAGTTGTGATTTTAGCGGTTTCCCAACGTTGCAAATTCGCTAAAATCGCGTCGCCGTTACAGTGTAATCGCGATGCCGTTACGGTGTAATCGCGTCGCCGTTACAGTGTAATCGCGATGCCGTTACAGTGTAATCGCAAAACTTTTTGGCCGAAAACCGTCCGACGATGCCGCGAAGCGGCAAAAGGCTACCCTTTTTCCGCTCTATTTGCCCCTGTTTCCAAGTGTTAAATTCCGGCAATAATATTTTACAATTCTGCTAAACGCGACGCGTCCCGTCTGTCGCTACCCCATCGCGCCAGTCATCCTCTCCACATCGGCTTTCGCAAAGTCGCGAAGGCCATCGCCGCCTATGGTCACGAAGCGGTCGGCATGGCGCAAGGCTATGTCGAGGTCGTGGGTCGACACCACCACGAGTTTATCCATGTCGGTGGCAATGGCGTGAAGCATGGCCATGGTGGTCTTCTTGCTCTCGTAGTCGAGAAAGGCCGTTGGCTCGTCGAGGAGCATCACCGGCGTGTGTTGCGCTATCGCGCGCGCTATCATTATCTTTTGCCGCTCGCCGTCGCTGAGGGTGCTGATGCCACGACTAGCAAACGCCGACATGCCCGTGAGCCTCAAGGCCCGCTCCACCATCGCCTCGTCGTCTTGGCCAAGGTTACCGAAGAAGCCCGTGTAGGGCATCCGCCCCATGGCCACCACGTCGTGCACGCTTAGGTTCACCTCGTCGGGTTGCTCAGTCAGCACCACGCTGAAGACGCGCGCCAGCTCCTCCTTGGAGAGCGAGCGGCACGACACCGCCGAGTCGCACTCTTGCCATCGCGCGTCTCCGGAAAGGGGCGGTTGCAAGCCAGCCAACGTGCGGAGAAAGGTCGACTTGCCCGAGCCGTTGCGTCCTATGAGACACACCAGTTGTTGGCAGGGAAACAGGCCGCATAGCGGACCCGCTATCACCTTGTGGCGATAGCCAATGGTCAAATTATCTATTATTAACCGATTCATACTGCAAAATTATTAAAAAACCTGCGATAGGCTTGCTGCTTTCAAAAAAATATCTTACCTTTGCACCACATTTGTATGGATACGGTCTTTCAACAAGCGTCCGTTTTCATCATTTTTTGCCCAGATGGCGGAATAGGTAGACGCGCTGGTCTCAAACACCAGTGCCGCAAGGCATCTCGGTTCGAGCCCGAGTCTGGGTACTTTTGTTACATCACGATAATCGCTAAAGCCTTATAAACAAAGACTTTAGCGATTTTTCTTTTCCCGAGTTGTTCCATATTTGCTCCATTTCAATTAGATAAGAGCAGATTTATTACCGTTCGGCACTGGTCGATTCCGTTCATTTCCATTCGTTTTGGTTTGAGTTTGTATTTTCCAGATTGTTTCGTTGTAAAGCTGGGAGGAAGTTACTATCTTTGTACGCAAAACGGATTAATATGGAAATCGCTCATATCTCACAAGAATATATACAGGCAGTCAAGGACATCAAGAGTGCCATACTCAAGAGTCGCTATGCAGCCACCAAGCAGGCCAACAAAGAGCTGTTGAAGCTCTACTACTCAGTTGGCGGATATGTCTCAGCGCACAGCCGTGACGGATATTGGGGCAGCAACGCCATTGAGACCATCGCTAAAGGACTGCAACAGGAGTTGCCGGGGCTGAGAGGATTCTCTGCCCGCAACATTAAAAACATGCGCATGTTTTACGAGCAGTGGAGCCCGCACATAAATCGTCAGATGCTGCCTGACGATTTAATAAGCAGCTATAACTCAACGAATTATGTAATTCGGCAGCTGACAACTGCCGAATTTCCCATAGACAGTTTCATGGCAGTCGGCTTTACCAATCATGTTGAGATACTTTCAAAGATCAAAGACTTTGACGAGCGGCTTTTCTACATCAGACAATGTGCTCATGGGAGTTGGACTAAAGACACCCTCAAATATCACATAGCAGAAGATCTTTACCACAAGCAAGGTTCCATCCGGCAAACCAACTTCAACCATACTATCAGCGACGATGATTTTAAGCGGAAGGCTTTACAGTCTTTCAAGGATGAATACCTGCTCGACTTCATCAACATCGAAGACCCTGAGGATGTTGACGAACGGGTGATTGAACAGAGCATCATTCAGAATATCAAGAACTTCATCATGGCACTCGGCAAGGATTTCGCTTTCATGGGCAACCAGTACCACCTTGAAGTTGAAGGTCATGACTATTACATAGACTTGCTTTTCTTCTCTCGTAAGCTGCGAAGTCTTGTTGCTTTTGAATTGAAGCGAGGTGAGTTCAAGCCAGAATACACTGGTAAGTTGAACTTCTACCTCTCTGCCCTTGACGAGTACGTGAAGCTGCCCGATGAGAATCCGTCTATCGGCATCATCCTCTGCAAATCCAAGAGCGACAAGATTGTGGAGTTATCTTTCCGCGACACCTCCAAGCCAATGGGCGTTGCCACCTATCGCACATCGAGCGAGTTGCCCAAAGAGCTGCGTGACGCGCTGCCAGATATGGAGGACTTGAAGAAGCTACTTTAGCTAATAACAAGCAACAATCTCCTCTTCCCCTCTCATATTATGTTCTCCTGACCAGGACCTACAGCAATCTCTTCTATGGAACCGATTACGATACACCTGTTTTTGGGGACTTTCACCGAAGCGTATTGGTATGCCCCGTCACGCTGTTCGTGCTGGGGCAATACCCACAGTATTTCTATAAAAAGAACCCACCTTAAAAATAAAGTGGGTTCAAAGAAAGCGATTGTATAGATATGGTCCGCGTTAGAAACGGAAACCAGCACTTATTGTAAACGTGTTGAATTTAACGTTTGTGGTTTCATAATCGCCCTTGAATTTCCAGAAGTTGCTTAGGCCAATATTATATTTAAGGCCCAGGACAAACTTTTTGAAGACAGCATTGACCCCTAAGTGGAGACCGACTTGGAAGCGATTGGCTGGATCGTCATAGTCATCTTTGCTAAACGGATCCAACTTGTCGTCCTCATCTTTTATCTCACCCCATCCGTTGTATCGGAAGTTTAGGCCGGCTAATGGCTCTATGCCAATAGTGCTGTTGGGGATGCTAAAGTGATAGAGCACGCTCACAGGAGCGACCACGGAAAGCATATGCATATCTTCATCGTCGTTTGAGCCAGTGGAATACTGCAGTCCTCCACCAACTTCGAGATAGAGTGGCATAGAGTTAGAGAGACCTATGCCACGATTGTAACCAATGGTAAAACCATCCATGCTTCCATTATCAAACTCGGCGACCTTGTTGTCATTAAACTTGTGCGAGTTGTACTGCACATAGAGATTGTTCCAGCCACTTGTCACTTCAGTAGATGAGCTACTTTTCTTGGAAGAGGCATTTGTGAACTGAGCAGAGGCTGATGCGCATACCATCAAGGCAGCTGCTAATAGTAAAGTCTTGAATTTCATGATGTTTGTTGTTATGTGTGAATAATAAAGTTGATTAATCCTTAATTTTGAAGGACATTCGCCAAATGTTAGCGGTACCATCAGCACTGCCTCGCTGTGAAATAAAATAAATATATTTCCCATCTGCACTCCAAGCAGGGCTTAAATCGTCAGCTGCATGGTAGGTGAGTTGGGTAAGATGTGAGCCATCTGTACGACAAACGTATATGTCCGTGTTATAGTAATATGTGCTTTTTGTGCGACTGTAATTACTACTACCTGATCTTGAATTATAAGCCAAAGAACTACTTCCGACCATCAAGATCCATTTGCCATCGGGCGACAGTGAAGGCGAGGCAAAGCTTTTCTTCGTATCTGATATTATGCATTCCTCTGACCCGTGAGCATAGTCTACTCGCCAAATCTCACCCAAACCTGTTCCAGAATTCCTCACACAGAGTAATTCTCCCTTACCAGGAACAGGACACGGGCATAGTCCTGCTGCGATGTTTGACAAAGAATTGTCAATAAGACTATAGCACCAGACACTCGCGCTGTTCTTCCTTTCAGGATGAGAGAAGAAAATATTTTTCATGTCAGACGAGAATACTGGCGAATAGTTGTTATCGCCACTTGTTACCAACCGACACACATATCCTTGATTTGCATCCGTAACAAAAATACGGTTGTCGTTACCGTTCGATTCTACAAAGCATAGCTTCTTACCGTCTGGGGAGTAACCGAAATCCAATACCTGCTGGCGATTGGTACGTTGAAGGGATGTACCGACCCCGGAAATAGATTTTACATATACGTTTACTGTACCATTTCTTGTCGACAGATAGGCAAGATCCTTGCCATTTGGGGACAACTGAATGACGTGACCCATCCACCAGTTAACACTATGACCATTGCGTTTCACCTCTGGCATGACGACATAGTCATTATCGTTGGACACTTTTTTTAATTCCAATCCCTTCTCCTCTTCTACAGAAGTCACTGAATAATCTACACTTTGGGCATTAGCTATTAAAGTTGAACAAAATAATACTGCCAGAAAGTAAGCTACTCTCATCTTTTCTATAATTTTGCGAACCCACTCCCCCTTGTTCAGGTTTATTATAAGTTTTGGAAATAAAAAAGACGTGGGAGTCTGTACTCGCTTATCCCAGTCTAAGGCTCTCGCATTGCCTATTCGGAGGATAAGCAACACAAGAAGCCCACGCCAAGAGATATTATAAGGTACAACTTCATACGAAGGTTGTAGATATAATACACCTAACATGGACGCTTTCGTTGCCGTATCTTCTCCGAATATGAATTTGCGAGATTCTAGACTGGAAGATAACGTTCGTAAACGTCCTTTCTGAGCCAAAGACCTTGGGATATGCATATCCTGCTGCCTTGAAGACTCAATTCCATCGATGTCTGATTTGCCGACTCAAACGAATGAGTTAGCATCTCATTGGCAAAATTAAGAAATATTCCTTAAAGTTGCAATAGAAAGGCGGACTTTTTTGAGAAAAGATGCTGTGCCCGCCAACATTATGCGACAAAACTCACACAATCCATTCTGTTAGTCTATGAGAATGTGATTGTGTGAGCTGTCACATTTGTTATCGTTTATACTGGTTGACGTTATAGCCTTGATCAACAAGCTCGCGGAGGAGCTCTTCACGGCTGCGGTGACGGACATTCGGGTTCTCGCCACAGGTGGAACCAACGGCGATGTTCAGTGAACACGGAATGCGGAGGATGCTGGGCAGACGGAAGAACATGGTATTCTCGATGCTCTTCACCTCCGCTGTCAGACGGGCTCCTTTCAGACGGCTGAGCCGACGGGCGAGAGCAACCTCTATTTCTCGTGAGAAGTACTTAGCGATGAGCTCTTCTTTGGAGATTTCATCCGCACGCCAGGCACGCACGTACTCAGGCTCAGCTCGCTTCGATATGCGTCCATACCCCTCGATGCCAATATGCAGGCTGGGTGGAGCCTGATAGGGTTCCATGATGTTGAACTTGCTCATATCAACGACAGAGGGAATGCCATACATTCGAGGCTGCTTCACGCTTTCAGCCAACTTGCGAATCATGATGCGCAAGGCGAAATCATTGCGCACCTGATGGCGAGCCACCAAGTCGCCAAAGAATATCTTGTTGAACAAACTGCTTATCCACGAACGCTTGTCGCTCATCATCAATGTTTCAGGCAATCCGCCATCCCTGAAATATTCCTCGTAACTCTTTATGATATCATTCCTATACTTATAGATAGCGTTCTTGTTGTTCAAATCAACACGCTTAAAACCAAGATATTCCTGGAAAGAAAACGGATAGATTTCTATGATGAGATCTTTCTTGTGGACAAAGTTAATGCTTTTTGCCCGATTTAATAAGTTTTATCGAATATATTCGACAGAAACAGGTCGTTTTTATCGAATATACTCGATAAAATAGAGGTATAACTCATTCGCCGTTTCTCACCACAATGGCTATTGTCTTCATGCGCACATAGTTGTAGCTTAGGTACATGAAGCCACGATAGGCATTGCCCGTGCCCCATGAGTTCTTGGCGATAAAATATAATCGGCCATTGGCGTCGCGAGCCAGTCCGCACAGCTCCATGCAGTGGTCGTCGGTGGTCAGGAACTGCTCGAAAGCGCGCTGCCGATCCGCTTGGGTAGGCGTGTGGCGCTCATCGGGCAACGTGGCGCAACCGCGACGAAAGTCGAACCCAGGCTCGGAGATGTCGCCCTCCCAGCACACGGGATGGCCATGACGCAGGCAGCTGACAATGGTCTTCATCAAGCTGTCGAGAGGAACATTGCGGAAGGTGTCGAGCATGCGATTGTCGGCCGCCTCCATCACGAACGCCGTACCAAAGGGATGATGGGTGAAGCTCGTCAACGCCACGTAGTCGCCCTCGACGTAAACGCTCTGGGCAAACTCCTGGGGAGTGTAGCCCACGCCAAGCATGAAGAGCGTGGGAGGAAGGTAACCTATCTGGCGGTCGAGCATGGAGCCGAGACGCGTGTCGAGCATGTGCAAGCTCCGAGAGGCGCGCGCCACCTGCATGGCGGCACGTGAAAGGGATCTGTAGCTTATGCTGCCTAAGGGATGGTAACTGTCGTAAGGCTCCATGCCATAACGCTCAATGAGCCTCAACGCCATCGGCGCCATGCCGCGAAGCGACACCCCCACCCTGCCACGCGTGAGAAAACAAGCGCGCGCCTGCTCCTGCAACCACAAGCGGGCGAGATAGTCGGGCGAGAGGTTCACGGAGTCGCCCATCTCCAGTCGCTCGGTCTCAATGGTGGCAAGCATGGCATAGGCCCAACAAAGCTCGCTGCTACCTTGGTCTTTCACCGGGGTGGTCTTCAGCACAACCTCATTGCGAAAACTGCGAGGAACCGACTTGTCGGCCCTGTCAGCGCACGAAGAGGCCACCATAGACAACAAGACAGCGAAGAATACAGAATGCCTAAAAATGTTTTTCATTGTTCATAATCGTATTTCAACGCAAAATTAAGCATTTGCGTTCTCTTTTGGTTCATGCGACTTATTTTTTCAAGCCAAACCACGGAAGATGTCAGAAATATTACCTATATTTGCAACATAAACCTTATTAAAGACAGATAGCCCTATGATGCAACAACTGATAGATACCCTACACAACGAGCAACACACGCTCGTGGTTCTCCACGACGGTCGCGTGACCACTTACGACGGCCAAGGAGTGCGCCGCCTCTACAACATCATGAACGAGGAGCCCGAACTGCTCTACGATGCCAAGGTAGCGGTAAAGGCCGTTGGCAGGTCGGCAGCCTCGATGATGGCAGACGGCGGTGTGGCGCAAGTGTTCGCGGAATACATATCACAACAGGCTTACGACACGTTGACAGGCGCGGGCATTAAGGTTTCTTTCGACAAGAAGCTCGACCACCGCGAGTTTCTTGAGGTGTGGAGGAAGCTGGGGGAATAGGATAAAACCAGTTTGCCGTTATCCTGCCAACCCACCTTTCAGAAGAACAAAGGTGGGTTACATGAACATGCCTTGCCTAAAATAGTAGTGCGATTTTCCCGTATTTGTTTGGGTAGCCCTTATAAAAGGATTACCTTTGTGGAAAATTAGCGATAGACACAACTACAATCTAACTCAATAAATGATCATTCGTAATATCTTAACCGCAGCGGGTTGTCTCTTGGCAACCACGCTGTCTGCCCAGACTCGCTTGGCGGGTTATGAGTATGGCTCAGCCACTGCCCCCACCTGGCAGGAGTGGCAACAGCCCGAACTGTTGGGCTACAACAAGTTGCAACCCCATGCTTGCTTCACCAGCTTCGCCTCGGAGGGCGAGGCCAAGGGCGTGTTGCCAGAGAAGTCGAGCTACTGGCAGAGTCTCGACGGCAAGTGGAAGTTCCATTTCGCCAAGAACCCCGACGCCCGTCCCAAGGACTTCTTCCAGACTGCCTATCCCGACCAGGGATGGGACGAGGTGGAGGTGCCAATGTCGTGGAACATCTACGGCCTGCAGAAAGACGGAAGCCAGAAATATGGCACGCCAATATATGTCAACCAGTGGGTCATCTTCAAGTATAACATCGCCGTGGGCGACTGGCGAAAGGGCGTGATGCGCGAGCCCCCCAAGAACTACACCACCTATGAGTATCGCAACGAGGTGGGCTCATACCGCCGCACGTTCACACTGCCTGCCACATGGAATGGCCGCGAGACCTACATCAGCTTCGATGGCGTGGACTCCTTCTTCTACCTTTGGGTCAACGGCCACTACGTGGGTTGCTCAAAGGATTCGCGCGACGTGGCAGAATTTGACATCAGCCAGTGGGCCAAGGCCGGCAAGAACGAGGTTGCCGTGGAGGTCTACCGCTCGTCAGACGGCTCATTCCTCGAAGCTCAAGACATGTTCCGCCTGCCCGGCATATTCCGCACGGTGGCGGTATACAGCAAGCCAAAGGTGCACGTGAGCGACCTGAAGGTCATTCCCGCTTGGCACTCCGACGGCACGGGCCAGCTGGCCGTAGACCTCTCGGTGGCCAACGTCAGCGGAAAGAACGTGAAAGACTATACCGCCATATTCAAGCTCTTTGCCAACAAGCTCTATGGCGACGCCGAGGGCGAGGGCCAGACGCTGACGTCGACGCTTGGCACGCTCACGCTTGCCAAGGCCGACACGCTGACACGCCACGCCGACTTCACCGTGGCCAGCGTGAAGCCCTGGACCACAGAGGAGCCAAACGTCTACACGCTTGTTTGCGAGCTGCGCGACAAGAAGGGCAACACCGTAGAGGCGGTGAGCACGCAGACGGGATTCCGCACGGTGGAGATACGCGACGTGGCAGCCAAGGACGACGAGTTCGGTCTGGCCGGCCGTTACTTCCTCGTCAACGGCAAGCCGCTGAAGCTAAAAGGCGTGAACCGCCACGAGACAAACCCCGCACGCGGACATGCCATCACGCGGCAGCAGATGGAGGAAGAGGTGATGATGATGAAGCGCGCCAACATCAACCACGTGCGCACTTCCCATTACCCCAACGACCCTTACTTCTATTATCTCTGCAACAAGTATGGCATCTGGCTCGAGGCCGAGGCCAATGTGGAGAGCCATGAGTATTTCTATGGCAAGGCCAGCCTGAGCCACGTGCCCGAGTTCCGCAACCAGCACGTGGGACGCATGATGGCCATGGCACACGCCCGCGTCAACGACCCCTGCATAGCAATCTGGAGCCTGGGCAACGAGGCCGGGCCTGGCGACAACTTCAAGGCCAGCTACGCCGCCGTGCACGCTTTCGACACATCGCGCCCAGTGCAATATGAGCGCAACAACGACATCGTGGACATGGGGTCAAACCAGTATCCATCGGTCAACTGGGTGCGCGCAGCCGTGCGTGGCAATATGGGCATAAAGTATCCGTTCCACATATCAGAGTATGCCCACTCCATGGGCAACGCCGTCGGCAACCTGCAAGACTACTGGGACGCAATAGAGTCGACCAACTTCTTCTGCGGCGGTGCCATCTGGGACTGGATAGACCAGTCGATGTACAACTACACGCGCGACGGCAAGCGCTATCTCGCCTATGGCGGCGACTTCGGCGACACGCCCAACGACGGCCAGTTCGTGATGAACGGCATCATCTTCGGCGACATGGAGCCCAAGCCTCAATACTATGAGGTGAAGAAGGTGTATCAGAACATAGGCGTGAAGTGGGCCGACAAGGCCAAGGGCACGCTCGACATCTTCAACAAGAACTATTATGCCGGCGACCTCTCCGACTATGATGCCACATACAGCCTCACGACCGATGGCCTCGAGGTGGCGACGGGCAAGCTCGCCGTGGGCAGCGTGGCACCACGCCAACACGCCACGGTCATCGTGCCGGCACTGGCCAAGGGCACGCTCGACGCGAACCGCGACTACCAACTCCTGGTGCAGTTCCACCAAAGGCACGACACGCCCTGGGCAAAGGCCGGATATGTGCAGGCCGACCAGCAACTGCTCGTGCAGACAGCGGCCGAGCGCAAGGCCCTTTCCGCCGACGCTAAGACCATTGGCAAAGTGAACGTCAAGGAGACCGCCACAAGCATAGCCGTGGATGGCGGCAAGGCCTTCAATGTCGATTTCGACAAGGCCACGGGCTCCATCCGCTCGCTGACCTATGGCGGCAAACCCGTCTTCGCCGACGGTTGCGGCCCGCGCCTCGACGCGTTCCGCGCATGGGTCAACAACGACAACTGGGCTTACCAGGCATGGTATGAGAACGGGCTCCACGACCTGCAACACAAGGCACTTGAGAGCCATGTCGTGACCAACGCCGACGGCTCCGTGTCGGTGAAGTTCGTGGTGGAGAGCCAGGGCAAGGACTCAGCACACTTGGAGGGTGCCGACAAGAACTGGAAGAAGCTGACCACGACAGGACGCAAGCCCGACTTCAAGTTCACCACCAACGTGGTCTATACCATCCATCCCGACGGCTCCGTGGAGAACCGTAGCGCCGTCTCGGCATCGCGCGCCAACGTCACGTTGGCCCGCCTGGGCTATGTGATGAAGTTGCCCACAACAATGAAGCACATGAAGTATTACGGTCGCGGCCCCGTGGACAACTATCCCGACCGAAAGACAAGCCAGGCCGTAGCCATCTGGGACCAACCCGACGTGGCCCGCGAGTTTGAGAACTTCCCCAAGCCGCAAGACATGGCAAACCACCAGGACAGCCGCTGGGTGGCCTTCAGCGACGGACTGCATGGAGCAATATTCGTGGCCGACAGCGTGATGAGCTTCTCGGCACTGCCTTTCTCGGCACAGCAGCTCGCCATGGCCAACCATCCACATGAGTTGCCCGCCAGCGATGGCGTATGGCTGCACATCGACCATGCCATCACGGGTCTTGGCGGCAACAGCTGCGGACAGGGTGGCCCGCTTGAGGCCGACCGCGTGAAGAGCACCAGCCAGCAGTTTGGCTTCGCCATACGCCCAACCACATCGCTGGCCGACGACAAGCTGACCGAACTGGCAAACGTGTCGCTCGACGGACAGGCACCGCTCAGCATAAGCCGCTCGCTCGACGGCAAGGTGAGCATCAGTTGCCCGACAGACCAACCCATTTATTATAAGGTGAACAACGGCAAGCGCCTCCTGCGCTACACCCAGCCTTTCGCCCTGCGCGATGGCGGCAGCGTGGTGGCCTTTGTCAAGGGGTCGAGCTTCAACTACCAGCAGCGCTTCGACCGCATCGAGGCCATACCCGTCACGGTGAAGTTTGCCAGCTCTGTGGAGAGTGGCGAGGGCGATGCCGAGCACATGACCGACGGCAATCCCAACACCTTCTGGCACACGATGTACAGCGTCACGGTGGCCAACTATCCCCACTGGGTCGACTTCGATTGCGGCACGGCAAAGACGCTAAAGGGCTTCAGCTACCTGCCACGCCAAGACAGCAACAACGGCAACATAAAGGATTATGAGGTGCAAGTCAGCATGGACGGAAAGACATGGGGACAGGCCGTAGCCTCCGGAGCCTTTGCCAACGATCGCTCGCTCAAGCGCGTGATCTTCAATAAGCCCGTGCGTGCCCGCTACGTGCGCTTCACCGCCAAGAGTTCGCAAGACGGACAGGACTTCGCCACATGTGCAGAGTTCAACGTTCTCGAACAGTAGGAAGTGCCTTTTAACCATCAAGGCTGATTACACATAGCATCGGCCCCAGTCATGGCGACATAGTCGCTAAGGCTGGGGCCGATACCATTTTGTGAAGGCAAATAAAAAAGTAACCATCCGAAAAAACCGCCTTGTTAATTACAAAAAAACTCGCAAGTGAAAATGCGATTGCGATTTCAACGTATTACACAATAGCATATTGATTGCTATACTCACAATTATAAACCAAAATGTCAGAGCAATAATCAACATTGCTTACTTTTTGGGTATTTTAACGCGCTTTCTTTCTCCATTTCCTTTTTTCTTATTACATTTGCATTGTTTTTAATATATAAATATCAAACATACAGCTTATGGGAAATTTTTTGTTTTCAGACTCAGAGCTATCGGAATTAGAAACTCTGAAAATCATGGGAGGCACAGGTTTCATTTCTGAAGCCCAGGCAGGGTGCATCAACAAAGCTAGAGGATGTGGTATAAATACAAATCAAGCATCTTGCATAAACGCAGTTTATGCCTGCGGTTAAATTATTACTCTTCTAAATATAAAGTTAGCCTATATAAAATGGCGAACTTTACATTTATATTCGCATGATTATGAAATACAGTTATTACAACTTGGTATATTATGATGACCAATATAGTTATTGGTTTAATACCCTACATCGCACATTCTTTAGGCTTTCAAGAGAATTGGGTCACAAATTGGAAGGCTTTTCCGCAAACTTGGCAAGCTTAAAATCAGAATGTTATGATATATATAAAAAATTGGTCAATAGTGGTTTTATTGTACCAAGAAATACCAATGAACTAGAACTATTCAAACAAGAAAATTCAAAGGCAATTCATTCTAAAGATTATTTCTTGATTGTCTTGCCAACATTGAATTGCAATTTTTCTTGTTGGTATTGTATACAGAAACATGTCGAATCAATAATGCCAGAAAGTGTATTAGAAAGACTAAAAAGACATATTGATTATGCCATAGACACATGCAATATCACAAGTTTGCAGATTGAATGGTTTGGCGGTGAACCATTTATGTATTTCAAACAGATAATAATTCCCTTGTCATTGTACGCCATCGCCAAGTGCAAACAAAAAAACATACCATTTCTTAACAGTGCTACAACAAATGGTTTTTATTTAAACGAAAACGTGTCTAAGTCCTTACAAGAATTAGAATTTCAAAGTTTTCAAATAACACTAGATGGTGAACAAAAGTATCATGACAAAGTTAAACATCAGAAGAATTGTAGTTCAGCATTTAAGCATGTTCTTTCCAACATAAATAAATGCTTAACGATAAACTCAGAGATTGTTGTATATCTAAGAATAAACTACACTCATAAAAATTTGACAAAAGAGATAGTTGAACAAGTTAATGAATTCATTGAGCCCACAAATAGAAAAAGGATTATCATTAGAATGAAAAAAGTGTGGCAAGAAAAAACAGACAAAAGTTTTTCTTCCCAAATATCATACATTCAATCTTTATTTGCCAATGCAGGATATAGAATAGAATATTTTGAACCTCTGCCTTTTTATTCTTGCTATACTAATAAAGAGTACTACAATGCTGTCAATTTCAATGGCAATATTGTAAAATGTACAGCTTGTAATGACTTGTATGATAGCATAACAGAAGGCAAGTTATTGGACAATGGAGAAATTGCATGGAACAAGCCTCGCTCACAATACCAATGCATATCATATGAAAACGCAAAATGCCTTGCATGTAAAAAACTTCCTATTTGCATGGGGGTATGTCCCCATGACTTCATTGATGGCATAAATATTTGCAAATATGAAGCCGAGGAATTCGACTTTAAAACGGCAATTATAAACTACATTAATCAAGCTTATGAAAAGTAGTGCGATTTTAATATTACTCTTGTTATTGTCTGTAAACCTGATGGCACAAAAGACAGACTCAATAGCTTCAAAAGTTGATTTGAACGAAATCGTTGTTACTGCAAGAAAAACCATATCAAAAGGTGACCATGAGCTGATTTTCATGTCTGACAAAAATCGTTCATTTGGAACGAATGCCTTGGATGCGGTATCTTCTTTGGCTCAGTTTAAAACAGACATAAACGCATCGAACTTATTGTCTGCAGACAGAAAAAGCATATACGTCTTGATAAATGGTGTACCTGCCACTCCCAATGAACTCCGGTCTTATAAGGGTGATGACATCAAATGCGTAGAATATTACCCGGTAGCCCCTGCCCAATACATGACAATAACATCCGGTCCTGTGGCAAACATCATCCTGAAAAATAGAATAGACCGTTTCGTATCTGTAGATATTTCAACCAGCAATTCCGTGAATACAGGATTCGGCACCAACCAGCTGGGGCTAACCTTTGCCGATTCGCTGAACCAGGTGAAAGTAAATTATATTATAGACTATCGCCATATCGGTGACAAAAGCCAAAGCTCTGTATACAACTATCCCGAGCCACATGTTTATGAAGGCGAAAACAATGTTTATGAAGGATGCTTCCAATATCTGCAAACGGCTTACCAACGCAGTTGGGGAAAGCATTTGTTCAATATAGAATTAAACTATACCCATGATGGCGACAAGCAAAAGGAGCCTACCACAGCAAGATATAAATCAGAAGGCAAATACATTACGGCATACAACAATAGTCTTTTGAATAACCGGCTGCAATCATTCGTTGCCGACCTCTATTATAAATGTAAGTTTTCTGACAAACAGTCATTGGCATTCAACATTGTCAATACATACTCTTATTCTACTGTAGACAACCAGATAGAACAGGATGGCATTATATCTACATCATCATTCTTCAGCAATCATGTCGAGTCGTTGATAGGCAACATTGCTTACGAATTATCATTATGGGGTGTAAAATGGAGTATTGGAGAAAGATCCGAATACAAAAATAATCGTCAGCATTATCTAAATGACATATACCGGTCTTCCTGTATCAGTAACTTTGCATATCTTGGCTTGCACAAAAAAATTGGCAGAGTCACGGTCTACCCAACCGTTGGCATCAACTCAATTGAAACAAAAACGGAAGGAAACAACATACATAACACGATTCCCTACCTAAGGCTTTACACCGACTGGTGGGGCAAAGGGAAATTAGAGGGGGTTAGCGTACAAATGACAACTTTGGTAAACACAATATGTCCAACAAGTGGTCAGTTGTTGTCATCACCAACGTATTTGGAACGTCAATTTGTGTCAATTGGCAATCCACAACTCAAGCCTTATTGGAATGGTAGCATAACGTTATACCTGTTGTATTTTGGCAAGAACGACAATTACATCAATTTATCATATGCTCCTTCTTACTCGCGTCGCCCATTTGCTACCACGCTCTATATGAAAGATGGAATGGCTTACTCCCAACCACAGGAAATATCCGATGTGGTAAAGCACCAGATGAGCCTTACAGGAAGTTGGCATCCTTTCCCTTGGTTGGAACTGGCACCATACTTGGAGTATTACCACACATCGTATAGCACCTTACAGCAACACGTGTGCTTGCCTTACTTCCGGTATGGAGGAGGAATTACATTCCCATTGAAAAGCTGGAACCTTGGCATCTATGCCAACTCACCAACCAAAGAAGCCGAAGGAGATTTAATAGAACATGGGAGCGCACAATATGCCGCCAAATTACTTTATAAGTACAAAAAATGGTCATTTGGCATGGAATGGCATTACTCTGGTCATAACGAATATACATCAGGAAAGGTAAAGGATTTCAACTATAAAAAGACAACAGAATGGAAACCCTTGCATTCTCTGGTCTTGCTTACTGCCACATGTTACCTATCAAAGGGAAAGAAGAGTGAACATGATGACAAGTCACTTAATAACACCAACGAAGACTACGGATTGACTAAAGACAATTCTCCCAAGAAACCTCATTGACATCGAGGCGCAATCGGGCAGGATACAAACACGTTATTTGGAAAAAGGTGGGAAAACAAGAAGTCTCGCCCACTCTCTACCATAACCGGGAAGGGTGAGCGAGACCTCAAATATAGATAAAAGACTTTAGCAGCTTTTATGCGTCATGATGTCGAGCACCATGTCATCGGTAGGATTCATGGCCTCCTTGCCAATTGACGTGAGATTGTGTATGCTCTTGTCGACATCGTTGTCTACGATGCCCTCGGCAGCGGTGACCTGATGGTGCTGCATGGAGAGGAGGGCGGAAAGGAGGGCGGAAGACACTCCCGAACAAATCTTTATGCTGCACGAAGGCTTGGCTCCGTCGCAAATCATGCCCGTGAGGTTTGCCACCATGTTTTGTATCGCGGCGCACACGCGACCGTAGTCGCCTCCCATGAGATAGACAATGCCACAGCTCGCGCCCGTGCTCGCCACCACGCAGCCACAGAGTGCCGACAGCGTGCCAAGGCTCTGCTTGATATAGATGGCGGTAAGATGCGAGAGGGTTAGCGCGCGAACAAGCTCTTCCTCAGTGTTCTCGTTTTCCCTGGCAAACACCGCCACGGGATTGGTGGCGCAGATGCCCTGGTTGCCCGAGCCACTGTTGCTCATCACCGGAATCATGGCGCCACCCATGCGCGCGTCGCAGGCAAGCGCCGTCTCCGAGATGATATGAGAGAATATGGAGTCGCCAAAGATGCCGTGGCTCAGCGGGCGGTCGATGGTCTTGCCCAAGCAATGGCCATAGTTTCCCTTACGGCTTTCCTCCGCCGCGCGAATGTTGTAGTCGCGGGCCTCTTCCATGAAGGCTATCTCCTCAAGAGGAGTGGTCGTGGCAAACTCCCACACCGTCTTCATGTCAAGGTCCACGCCCTTATGCTCCTCTGTGTCTTCGGTGCATTGACGCTTGTCGAGCAGCACCTTGCCATTACAGCACTCGTAAACGAAGTTGGTGTGGCTTCCGGCTATCACCGCCGTGGCGCTGTCGTCGCCAGCCGAACACGTGACCTCAATATACAGTTTCTCCGTTATGTTCTCCTTCAACTTGATGTCGATACGGTGAGGGTCAGCGATAAACGCCTTGCCCTCCTCAAGCTTCTCGGGCGTGAGATCCTTGATGACCTCAAGCTGATATTGGCTCTTGCCCACTATGGCTCCCAGCGCCACGGCAATTGGCAAGCCTATCATTCCCGTGCCGGGTATGCCTACGCCCATGGCGTTTTTCAGCATGTTGCCACTGAGCAACACCCATATCTTCTCGGGGCGCCGGCCCAAGTCCTCGGTGGCCCTTGCCGTGCAAAGCGCCACGGCCATTGGCTCCGTGCAGCCCACTGCTGGCACCACTTGCCGCTTGATAAGCGCGATGATTTGTTCACGTATGTCTTTGTCGAGCATGATTCAAGAGTAAAAATATTGATGTTTCCATATAGTCACAAGAAAGGCTTGACAGCCACGTTGACCGTCAAGCCTCCATCATATTAATGTTTGTAAGCGTCGAGACCCTTCTTGAGGAAGTCGAGATAAGCCGACACGTCCTCCTTGTAGGTAAACGACCCTGACAGCACGTTGCCGTTGTTGTCGAGCGTGACGTAGAAAGGCTGGGCGTTGGCCCCGAACTTATGGCTCTGCAAATAGCTCCACTTGTCGCCAACGGTGTGAAGCGTACGCTTCTGTCCATTAGGCATGGTCACCTCCATTGGTTGTGGCAACTTGGTCTTGTCGTCAACGTAGAGCGAGATGAGCACGTAGTCTTTCTCCAACTTGTCAGCCACTGACGGGTCAGTCCATACGGAAGCCTCCATCTTTCGGCAGTTGACGCAACCAAAGCCCGTGAAGTCGAGCATGACGGGCTTGCCCTGTGCCTTGGCCGCAGCCATGCCAGCCTCATAGTCAGTGTATTTGGCCTCAACCACATGGTTGTTGAGATTGAAGTCCTGGGTCGTGACAGGAGGCGCGAAAGCCGACACGGCCTTGCAAGGAGCGCCCCAAAGTCCGGGTACCATGTAGATGGCGAACGCCAACGAGCACAAGCCGAGCATGATGGCCGGAACGGGCATCGGCTTCTGCAAGTCGCCGCCGATGGCATCCTGCTGGAACTTGAGCCAACCCACGAGATAGGCGCCAAGAGCAATGAAAATTACAATCCAAAGGGAGAGGAACACCTCTCGGTCCATGATGTGCCAGCCATAGGCAAGGTCGGCCACGGAAAGGAACTTTAGCGAGAACGCCAGCTCCACGAAGCCCAACACCACCTTTATCTGATCCATCCACGAGCCGCTGCGCGGACTCTTCTTCATGAGCGTGGGGAACATGGCGAACAAGGCGAATGGCACGGCAAGGGCAATGGCGAAGCCAAACATGCCGACGGCAGGGGCAAGCCAGTCGCCAGAGGTGACGGTCTGCACAAGCAAGAGGCCAATGATTGGCGCGGTGCACGAGAAGCTCACGAGCACGAGCGTGAAAGCCATGAGGAAGATGGAGATGAGACCCGTGGTGCTCGAGGCCTTGTTGTCTACCTTGTTTGCCCAACTGTCGGGGAGCTTAATCTCAAACCAGCCGAAGAAACTCACGGCGAAGACCACGAGCAAGAGGAACAGGAAGATGTTGAACACGGCGTTGGTAGACAACGCGTTGAGCGTGGACGGGCCAAAGATGGCGGTAACGCCGATGCCCAGCGCGAGATAGATGACGATGATAGAGACACCATAGATGACGGCATCGCGCACGCCACGCTTCTTGTTGTCCTTGGAACGCTTGAGGAAGAAGCTCACCGTCATTGGGATAATTGGCCAGATGCACGGCATGACCAAAGCCAGCAAGCCGCCGACTATGCCCATGAGGAATATATATAATAATGAGTGGTTGGCCAGGTCGTTGGTGCCGCCAAACTGTTGCAGCTGCTTTACTACTGGCTGCCAAAGGGCATCCTTGTCGCTCTGGGAAAGAGAGGCCGCGGCGTTGGCTGCGGCAAGAGAGTCGGCATTGACAGAATCGGCACCCTGGGCGCCAGTGGCTGTAGCGGCAGCATCGTCGCCCACAGGCACGTCGGCGGCATCGGCAGCGGCGTCCTTGGCATTTTGCTTGGCGTCCTCGGCCACGGCAGGGCTCTTGCCACTCTTCTTTATGTCAACGCTCGTGGGAGGCATGCAGTTTTGGTCGTTGCAAGCGCCATACTCAAGGTAAGCGTCGATGTGATAGTTGGGCTTGGTGAACTTCACCTTTTGCACGAACTCCACGCTGCCCTCGAAATAGCGAAGGTTCATCTCGAAGAGCGGGTCAAACTTCTTTATCTCGTGGCCACGAGGCTGCAACTTGCCCACAAGCCGCACGCCATCGAGCTTGTTGACATTGAACGTGGCAGAGGTTGGGCCGTCACCGCCCAAGCCCGTGCTATATACATGCCAGCCGCTACTGATTTTTCCCGTGAAAACGATTTCGCCCTCAGCGCTGTTGTTAGTCTTCAACGTAGTGGAAAACTTCACGGGATCCAGCATTTGGGCATTGGCCATGATGCCTACAAGCATCAACAGGGCCAGTGTCAATAGTTTTTTCATTGATTGTATGGTATTCTTTTTGTTGTTTTATCTTTAATACGTCAATGTATGCGAAAGGGGCATCAAAAAGCATGATTATTCATGTTTTTTAACCCTACAAGACTCCTATCCAGCGCAATATGTCGTTCAAGTTGGCCACGACCATCAACAAGACGAGCACCGTGATGCCGACATACTCCGCCTTGATGAGGAAATTCTCTGATGGCTTGCGGCGAGTGATCATCTCATAGAGCAGGAACAGCACATGGCCGCCATCGAGGGCGGGAATAGGTAGGATGTTCATGAAAGCGAGAATGATGCTGAGGAACGCGGTCATCATCCAGAAGGCGTGCCAATCCCATGTCTGCGGGAACAAGGAGCCTATGGCCCCGAAGCCTCCAAGACTCTTGGCGCCATCGGCGGTGAACACGTATTTCATGTCGCTGACATAACCCGACAACACGTCCCATCCATATTTCACGCCCGCGGGGAAGCTCGACAAGAAGCTGTAGCTGACGTGGGTAATCTTGTCCCTGTACATATACTCCGGCCCGCCTACCGCAAAGCCGAGCTTAGCGTCGGGTGTGAGCACGGCCATGACCGTGTCGCGCTTGGCGTTGGCCTTCTCTATCACGAGCGAGACCGTGCGAAGGCGCAAGCTGTCCTTATGGGTGTTGACGGCTGCAAGCTGGTCGCTTATCACGCCCACTGCCTCGGTGAACTCATTGTAAGAGTCGATGGCCTTGCCGTTGACGGCGAGAATCTTGTCGCCCTTGCGCATGCCGGCCTTCCAAGCCGGAGACGCCACCGAGTCGTTGTCGGACACCGGTACTGACCGGAACACGGTATCGGCGACCGCGGGAACGAAAGGACGCACAAACTGTGGGGTCACCTTCAGCATGTCGAGCAAGTTGAGATTGCCCGGAAGGTTTATACGCACCTTCTTGCCGTCGCGCAGCACGTCGCAATACTGTGCCTCGGATATGTCGCGGAACACGTCGCCGCCAAAGTCCTTGAACGGGCGGATGTCGGTGCCAAGAAGGATGTCGTGGTCCTTGAATCCATACGACTTGGCTTCCTTGTTGAACTTCATTCCCTGCGACATGTCTGCCACGCGAACGTAACTCTCGCCCCAATGAAACATTATCATAGAATAGATAAAGAGGGCGAGGATGAAATTCACCGTCACGCCGCCAACCATGATAATGAGGCGTTGCCACGCCGGCTTCACGCGAAACTCCCATGGCTCCGGGTCACGCTTCATCTGCTCGGTGTCCATGCTCTCGTCTATCATGCCGGCAATCTTGCAGTAGCCGCCCAATGGCAACCACCCCATGCCATACTCGGTGTCTGACTTGCGAGGCTTGAAACTGAAGAGCTTGCCGCTCCACTTGCCCAAGCTGACATCAAAGAAGATGAAGAACTTCTCCACCCTCACGCCGAAGAGCTTCGCGGCTACCATGTGGCCTCCCTCGTGAAGGAGTACGAGGAGAGAGATGGCGAGGATGAACTGTAATAGCTTTATGAGGAAAACTTCCATTTGTTTTTATAATTAATGTATTAAGCCTTCAGCAGCGAGGCGGCTATCTGGCGTGCCTCGGCGTCGGTTTGGAAATAAGTATCGAGATTCGGGGTCTTGTCGAACGAGGCTTGCCGCATGGTGCGCTCTATGACCTCTGCCATGCCAAGGAACGAGCACTCGCCACGGCGGAAGGCGGCGTTGGCCACCTCGTTGGCGGCATTCAAGATGCACGGCATGTTGCCTCCCTCGCTGAGGGCCTCGTAAGCCAAGCGGAGGCACGGGAACTTCTGCACGTCGGGCTTGAAGAACTCAAGCTTCCGCGTGCTGAAAAGGTCGAGGCGGTCGCCATTCAGCGGAAGGCGTTTAGGGAAAGAGAAGGCATACTGTATGGGAAGTCGCATGTCTGGAACGCCGAGCTGCGCCTTCACCACTCCATCCTTGAACTGCACCCCACTGTGGACAACGCTCTGCGGATGCACCAGCACCTCTATCTTCTCGGCTGGCACGCCAAAGAGCCATTTCGCCTCCATGACCTCAAAGCCCTTGTTCATGAGCGACGCGGAGTCGATGGTAATCTTCGCGCCCATCTTCCATGTTGGATGGCGAAGGGCGTCGGCTGCCGTCACCGTGAGAAGCTGCTCGTGGGTGAAGTTGCGGAAAGGCCCTCCTGAGCAGGTGAGGAGAATCTTGTCGACCTCGTTCATCTCCTCGCCGACAAGACACTGGAATATGGCCGAGTGTTCCGAGTCGACAGGCAATAGGTCAACGTGATACTTGCTCACGAGGTCGAGAATCAGCTCGCCTGCCACGACCAGCGTCTCCTTGTTGGCAAGGCAAATCTTCTTGCGGGCCTTGATGGCACGAATGGTGGGCTCCAGTCCGGCGAAACCCACGAGAGCCGCGAGCACCATGTCAACGGGCCCGGCCTCAACTATCTCGCACAAAGCCTTGTGGCCGGCATAAACCTTCACGTCGGTGTCGGCGAGCTTGGCTTTCAGCTCCTCGTAGCGAGCCTCGTTGGCTATCACCACCGCGGCTGGATTGAACTCACGGGCTTGCTCGGCAAGTTTCTCCACGCTGTCGTTGGCAGTCAACGCGTAAGCCTCGTAAAGGTCAGGGTGCTGCCTTATGACATCAAGGGCTTGCGTGCCTATTGAACCCGTGGAGCCAAGTATGCAAATTTGTTTCTTCATCTAAACGTTTTCTACTATGATAATAATCCATCACGCGGACTGTCGCTACAGTTGCAACAGTCCTTCGGGAATGTCTACGGTGATGGTCAGGTTTTTCTTGTCTATGGCCTTTACCAGCTCATGGCTTGCCGGGATAAGCATCTCGCCATTCGCCGTGTCTACTACAAAAAGCGGATTGGCTGTGGAATCGTCGATGGCCGTCACCTCGCCTACCACGGCGCCCGTGGCCGCGTCGACGAGCCTGAAGCCAGACAGCTCCGCCTTTGACACGGTATCGGCGTCATCGTCGGAAGCAGCGCGCGGAAAGTAGACGTCGCACCCCGCGAGGTCAGCGGCTTGCTCAAGGGTGTCGACACCCTCAAACTTCACCAACGCCACGACATCGGAACTGAAACGGTATTCCTCGAAGAAAAACGGCACCAGCAATCCGTCAATCATGACGAACATGAAATCGGCCTCCTGGCGGTCGAACACGTCGTCGTCGAAAGAGAAGGCTATCTCCCCCTTCACTCCATGAGGCTTGCCGAGGCAGCCTATGCGATATACGTCACTTAGCTTAATCATCTACACGCCGGATATTTGCCCCGAGGCCGTTAAGACGCTTTTCTATGTCCTCATAGCCACGGTCTATCTGCCCTATGTTCTCTATGCGGCTGGTGCCATTGGCGCTCATGGCCGCTATAAGCAGCGCTATGCCGGCCCGGATGTCGGGGCTCGACATGCGCCCGGCGCGAAGCTGTATGCGGTGGTCTTGACCCACCACCACGGCGCGGTGAGGATCGCACAGTATGATTTGTGCGCCCATGTCGATGAGCTTGTCTACAAAGAAGAGCCGGCTCTCAAACATCTTCTGGTGTATGAGCACCGTGCCACGCGCCTGCGTCGCCACGACGAGCAACACGGAAAGCAGGTCGGGCGTGAGTCCTGGCCATGGCGCGTCGGCAAGGGTCATTATCGTGCCGTCGATAAAAGAGTCGACGACATAATGGGCCTGGTGAGGAACGACCAAGTCGTCGCCCTCAGCCTTGAGTTTCACTCCCAATCGGCGGAAAGCGTCTGGTATGGGGCCGAGGTTTCTAAGCGACACGTCTTTTATGCGTATGCCATTTCCCACCATCGCGGCCATGCCTATGAAAGACCCCACCTCTATCATGTCGGGAAGCACACGGTGAGTGGCCCCATGCAGATGGTCAACGCCCACGATGGTTATGAGGTTGCTGGCTATGCCAGAGATGTTGGCTCCCATGTGGTTGAGCAGGTGGCAGAGCTGCTGTATATAAGGTTCGCACGCCGCGTGATATATCGTGGTCGTGCCTTTCGCCATGACAGCCGCCATTATGATGTTGGCCGTGCCGGTGACCGAAGCCTCGTCGAGGAGCATGTAGGTGCCCTTTAGGCGGTAGCCATGAATCTGGTAGACGTTGCGAGTCTCGTCAAACACGAACTTGGCGCCGAGGTTCTTGAACCCGAGGAAATGGGTGTCAAGGCGACGGCGCCCTATCTTGTCGCCACCGGGCTTGGCCACGGTAGCCTTGCCGAAACGACCGAGCAGCGGCCCGTACATCAGCACCGAGCCACGCAGACGAGAGCATTTCTTCACGAACTCCACGCTATCGAGGAAGTCCAGGTTCACGTCATCGGCCTGGAACGTGTAGTCGTGACGGTCGTTGCGCGTCACCTTCACGCCCACGTCCTGCAACAACTTTATGAGGTTGTTCACGTCCAGGATGTCGGGCACGTTGGTTATGCGCACTGGCTCAGAGGTGAGCAGCGAGGCGCATATCACCTCCAGCGCCTCGTTTTTGGCGCCTTGCGGTGTGATGGTTCCCTCCAGTTGATGTCCACCTTCTATTATGAATGACTCCATAAGTCCTGTTTATTTTTTCTTGCGTTTCTTGCCATTGTTGGTTGGCGCCAAGGCCCGCATGTCCACTCGCTCAAACTTGAAATGGTCGAGGTCGAGCTGTATCTTCCCGTCGGTGAAGTTGGCAAGGTCGCTCGCCACCTTCTCGTCGTCGCAAAGCCCATGTCCCCATTGCACGAGATCACGCTTCATCTGGTTGGCCGTGAGCGCCATCAGCTGGTCGCGCTCCTCGCCTGGCTCCATGGTCTTCAGCTTGCCGAGAAGCTCAAAGACCAGCTTGCCATAGTGGCGCACCGGTATCGTGCCCGTCTCATGCTTGAGCGGTTGTGGCTTCTCGCTTATCACCTTTGCCTTGGATATGTCGACGGGCCAGTCTATGTCGAGCTTGAAGTCGCTTATCAACGCGAGCTGGTTCCAAAGCTTCTGCTTATAGTTGTCGGTCTGCGTCAGCTGTGGGTTCATCTGCTCCATGGTGTCTATTATGGCGTAAGCGCAGCGCAGGCGCGCGTCACGGTCGGGCAGGGTCATGCAATAGTTGACCATTTTCTGTATCTCGCGCCCATATTCCGGCAACACGAGTTTCTCACGCTGGGTGTTATAGTCTAAACCTTGGATGTTCATCAAACGAAATTATGGATTATGTGTTTAAAGGAGCTTGCGAGGCAGCTTTGCCACGAAATTCTTCAAGTAGAAAGGCACGAAGTAGGCCACGTCCTCAAACTTCTGCTCCGCCATGCGCTTCTCGGCCAGCGGCATCATGTTCTTTGCCAATGGCTCAATGCCCTCGATGAATCGGGCGTTGGGGTGCGTTATCACCTCCTTGCACTTGCTGGCTCCGTCGCCGAAGAAATACACGGGGCCCTTGTCGAGCCACTCCTTATACGTGTCGGCTTCCACCACGTCGGCGTGGATGGGGCGCACCTCGTGCAGCGAGCGGTCGAAGAGTTGGGCATACACTTCCATGCGTCGGGCGTCGAGCATCGGGCAGAGCAAAGCGTTCTCCTCCTCCACCATCTCACGCAAGAGCACGGGCACACAGAGAATCTCGAGTGTGGGCACGCCCAAGAGCTTGAGGCCACGGCCATAGCAAATGCCCTTAGCCATGCTCACGCCAATGCGCAAGCCGGTGTAACTGCCTGGGCCACAACTCACGGCAACGGCATCGAACGGGATGGCATGGTTGTCGGTAAACGACAACGCCTCGTCAACAAAAGAGCCTAAACGCTCAGCATGGTTGGGTCCAGAGTGATCCTCCTTCTCAAAAATGCAAGCACCGTCCTGGCTTACAGCCACAGAACAAACATTCGTGCTTGTCTCAATATTCAATATACAAGACATACTTATACGCGTATTATGTCGATAATATTCTTAATAAAGTGCAAATTTACTCCTTTTTCCATCCAATTTTGTACTTTTGCAGAAATTTAACGCACAAATAAATATGATACTCTCTATGACGGGCTACGGCAAGTCCGTAGTGGTTTACAAAGACAAGAAAATCAACGTTGAGATAAAGTCTCTCAACAGCAAGGCCCTTGACCTCTCCGCGCGTGTCGCTCCTCTTTATCGCGAGAAGGAGATGGAGATAAGGCAGTATATCGCGAAAAAGCTCTCACGCGGCAAGGTCGACTTCGCTCTCTGGACGGAGAAAGACACCGTGGTAGATGCCACGCCTGTCAACGCGGCCCTCGTGGAGGACTACTACAAGCAGCTGAAAGCCATTTCCGAAAAGGTGGGCATACCTGAGCCAGCCGACTGGTTCAGCACGCTGACCCGCATGCCCGACGTGCTCACCAGGACCAATGTCGAAGAACTGAGCGACGAGGAATGGGAAGTGGTGAAAGGAGCGATAAAGCAGGCCGTAGACAACCTCGTGGCTTTCCGCAAGCAGGAAGGCGCCGCGCTGGAGAAGAAGTTCCACGAGAAGGTGGACAACATAGAGAAGCTGCTCCACAGCATTGAGCCTTACGAGAAGAGCCGCGTGCCGAAAATAAAGGAGACCATAATAAAAGGCCTGGAGCAAATCCCGGAAGTGCAATACGACAAGAACCGCCTTGAGCAAGAGCTTATCTATTATATCGAGAAACTCGACATCAGCGAGGAGAAGCAGCGCCTGGCCAACCACCTGAAATATTTCCGCGAGACCATGGCCGAAGAGCAACCCAACGGCAAGAAGCTCGGGTTCATAGCGCAAGAGATGGGTCGCGAGATCAACACCACAGGCTCGAAGAGCAACCAGGCCGAGATGCAAAACATCGTGGTGAAGATGAAGGACGAGCTGGAGCAGATAAAGGAGCAAGTGCTCAACGCATTGTAAACTTATTGTTTAACGTCTTTAATCACAAGAATTGACATGACTGGCAAGCTGATAATCTTTTCCGCCCCGAGCGGGTCTGGAAAGAGCACCATCGTGCAGTGGCTGATGAGCGAGCACCCCGAGCTGAACCTCGCCTTTTCCATCAGCGCTACCACGCGCGCCCCACGCGGCACCGAGAAGAACGGGGTTGAGTATCTGTTCCTCACGCCTGAGGAATTCAAGGACAAGATAAGCCACGACGAGTTCTTGGAATACGAGGAGGTTTACGCCAATCGCTTCTATGGCACGCTGAAGTCGCAGGTGGAGAGCCAGACCGAGAAAGGCGAGAACGTGGTGTTCGACGTTGACGTGAAAGGCGGATGCAACATCAAGAAGCATTATGGCACGCGGGCGTTGAGCATCTTCGTACAGCCGCCATCGATAGAGGAGCTCAGGCGGAGGCTCGTGCATCGCGCCACCGACGCACCGGAGGTGATAGAGCAGCGATTGGCAAAGGCCGCTTACGAACTGACATTCGCCAAGGAGTTTGACCACATTGTTGTCAACGACGACTTGGAGAAGGCAAAGCAAGACACTTACCGCCTCGTCAGCGACTTCCTTAAAGCTTAACCCGACGATGACCATAAGCCAGCCGCGCCGCATAGGCATCTTCGGGGGCAGTTTCAACCCCATACACGTGGGACACATAGGCCTGGCGAGGCAAATCCTCGGCCTCGCCCACCTCGACGAGGTTTGGTTCTTGGTGTCGCCGCTGAACCCTTTCAAGAAGGCGGCGACCGACCTTCTCGACGATGACAAGCGGCTCGCCATCACACGGATAGCCCTCAAGGGGGAGAGGGGGCTCATGGCTTCCGACTACGAGTTCCGCCTGCCCAAGCCTTCTTACACCTGGAACACGCTGCAACATCTCAAGGCAGACCATCCCGACTGTCAATTCACACTCATCATAGGGGCTGACAACTGGCTCTCGTTCAGCCGTTGGGCAAGACCCGACTATATTCTTTCCAATTGCGACATCGCCGTCTACGCGCGACCAGATTGCGACATCGACACGGCCACGCTGCCCCACAACGTGCGGCTATACGATACCAAACTATACGAAATAAGCAGCACCAAGATAAGGGGTAACGTCAAACGTGGCTTGCCCATCACGGGCATGGTGCCAAGCCGCGTGGAAGGCATGGTAAAGGAAGCTTATGGCGCATAGGGCTTTTTTCAGGGGCTTCCGGAATTTAGAGTGATGCCTTGTATATCAAAATATTTTACAAATGGTCGTCTGAGAATCGTTTTTTTTCAACCAAGCAGTCTCTTGGCTGGAAATGACGCGATTATGGGCCTTTTTGGTAAAAAGCTGATTATCAATAGATTATATTTTTAGCGGTTCCGTAGTGTCGCAAAATCGCTAAAATGGCATCGCCGTTACAGTGCAATCGCGTTGCCGTTACAGTGAAACGGCGATGCGATTACGGTGTAACGGCAACGCGATTACGGTGTAACGGCAACGCGATTGCACCGTAACGGCAACGGTTTTTCAGAAAAAAGCCGCCGACGGTGCTGCCGGGGGGCACCTCGAAGCCGTTTTTCCGCTCTATTTGCCCCTGTTTTCAAGTGTTAAATTTCGGCAATAATATTTTACATTTTATCTCGCTGACGCTTTGCATGACGCGGGTAGTGGCCGCGCTGTTTCGTCTGCTTTGCAGGGTGCGGCCCCTGCAAAGCACTACGGTAATGCCTAATTCCGGAAAAACCTAAAATAATGGTCAAAGACCATAACTGTTTGGACATATTTTTGTAACTTTACGGCAAATATAATGTTTGTGCCATGTTAGAGCCGAAAAGAGTACCATATGGGGTGTCTGACTTTGAAAGGGTAATACGTGAGAATCAGTATTACGTAGACAAGACCATGTATATCCCGTTGTTGGAGAATCAACCCGACAACCTGATATTCATTCGTCCTCGCCGTTTTGGCAAGAGCCTGTTTCTCAGCATGCTCGAGACTTACTACGACTGCAAGAAGAAGGACCAGTTCCAAGAGATTTTCGGGGAGCTGTGGATTGGCAGCCATCCCACTCCACTTCAAGGACAGTTTCAAGTGCTTACGCTCGACTTCTCACAAGTGGGAGGTAATATCAACAACCTTGAAGAGCGTTTCAACTCATATTGCGGTATTTGCTTCGACAGTTTTGTCAATAGATACGCAGAGTCATACAAAGACATTATTGAAAAGGGCGTGTATGAGACGAAAGTAGCGTCTGAAAAGCTTGCCATGATTCAAAAATGCGCAAAGGAAAACGGATACCAACTCTATCTCATCATCGACGAATACGACAACTTCACCAATACGGTGCTCAATGAGCAAGGCGAAGAAGTGTACCACGCCATGACCCATGCCAGCGGCTTCTACAGAGATTACTTCAAGAAGTTCAAGGGCTCGTTCACCAAGATTTTCATGATGGGCGTCAGCCCTGTAACGCTCGACGACGTGACAAGCGGCTTCAACATCGGCTGGCATATATCAACCAAACCTGAGTTTGACAAGATGCTGGGCTTCAGCACGGAAGATGTACGAGCCATGTTTACCCGTTATCGTGATGCGGGACAAATACCGGCAGATAGCGATATCGAGGCAATGATAGCAGAAATCAAGCCGTGGTATGACAACTATTGCTTCTCAGAGGCATGCTTAAACAGCAAGGTCAGGGTTTTCAATTGCGATATGGTGTTATATTATCTCCGTAATTACATGGACGATGGTAAAGCCCCAAAACAGATGATAGACCCAAACACGAAGACCGACTACAACAAGATGAAGCGACTGCTCCAGCTCGACAAGCTGGACGGAAACCGCAAAGGCATCATCCGCAAGATCACGGAGGAAGGAAGCATCGTGACAAACCTGTACGAGACATTCCCCGCAAGCGACATCGTGAAGCCGGAGTTTTTCCCAAGCTTGCTCTTCTATTACGGCATGCTCACCATCAAGGATACTTTCGGCGACCAGTTGCTCTTGGGAATCCCGAACAACAACGTCCGCCGTCAATATTATGGCTATCTGCAGGAGCAATACCAAGACATCAACCACATCAATCTGAACGATTTCGGATATATGATGACTTGCATGGCCTTCTATGGCAAATGGGAAGACGTGTTGGGGTTCATGTCAAAAGCCTATGCCGAGGTAGCCTCCGTGCGCGACGGCATCGAGGCGGAACGCAACCTGCAAGGATTCTTCATGGCATACCTCTATCTGAGCAACTATTATATCACGGCACCGGAACTGGAGCTGAACCACGGCTATTGCGACTTCTTCCTCTTGCCCGACCTGACCCACTACCCTACCAAGCACAGCTACATCATCGAACTGAAGATGCTGCCTGCCAAGGACTATGAGACCAAGGCCGAAGCGCAATGGCAAGAGGCGGTAGGGCAAATAAACCGTTATGCGGCCGCGCCGAGAATAGAAGCGCTGCGCCAAGGCACGACCCTGCACAAGATAATAGTGCAATTCGCGGGGTGGGAAATGAAGAGGATGGAGGAGGTATAAACTTGCACATCTAATCAATAGGCTATATGAAGGAAAGAAGATTATGTTATATCAGCCGCACTTATTACAATCAGACAAGTGCTGGCAACAAGGCAAAGACAGATTACGAAAAGGTGCTGCACTCGATGGGTGCTGTAAGCATCGGTTTGCCTTGCAAAATCGACAACAATAAATTCCTGGCCTTCTTCTATAACCTGGCGAGTACCCTCATCGCCTGCTCTCGCATTCAGAAAGGAGATGTCATCGTACTGCAATATCCCGTAAAGAAATATTTCTCCTTCATCTGCAAGATGGCACACCTCAAAGGAGCCAAGACCATTTCCCTGATTCATGATTTGGGCAGTTTCCGACGAAAGAAACTAACCGTAGCCCAGGAATTGAAACGCCTGAGCCACACCGACTATATCATCGCCACCAACCAGGCGATGAAACTGTGGCTTGAGCAACAAGGCTTGGAAAAGCCTATCGGAGCCCTGGGATTCCATGATTATCTGTCGCCATCCGTTGCAGCAGACAAGAAGCACCAGCCCAACAAGGTATGGAATATCGTATATGCTGGCTCACTCAACCTGCGCAAAAACGCCTTTATCCTGAAGATGCAGGAACTGGATTACCAGTTTAAGTTTCATCTTTATGGAAACATGGAAGATTATGATGCCGTGGCAAAAGACAAGAACATTGTATGGCATGGCTTTATGAATGCCGACGATTTCATCAAGCAAGTGCGCGGAAATTTTGGTCTGGTATGGGATGGAGATTCCCTGGAAGAATGTCATGGCGACTTTGGAAGCTATCTGAAATACAATACTCCCCACAAGGCTTCTTTCTATCTGCGTGCCGGATTGCCTATCATCGTATGGAAAGAATCTGCCGTGGCGCCAATCATCAAGAAATACGGGTGTGGCATTGCCGTAGGCTCGTTGCGAGAGCTCAACGAAATCCTTCCTCACCTGTCAGAAGACAAATACTCGAATATGCGGCAAAATGCCATCAAGATGGCAGAGCGGCTTAACCAAGGCTATTTCTTGCGCAAGGCCTTGCAGAATGTCGCCAACGAGTATGGTATCATTTTCTTCCCCTAAATGAGCACTCCGCGAAAAGTTAAATTTCAGCAATAATATTTTACATATTTGCCCCAAGATCTGATGGCATTTCTCACTTTGGATTCGCTTCAAGGATATGGTGCCATTGCTCAGCCACACGGTCATGCCGGAATGGGGCAAGGCTCCTTAGCCCTTCTTCCATCATCTTGCTTCTTAGGTCGTCGTCGTTCATCAGCCACCTGAGACAGCTGACGTACCTGTCCTCGTCGCCCTCTTTCACCACGAAACCGTCCTTGCCATCATGAATTAAGTCGGCTATGGCGCCAAACGTGTCAAAGGCCACGGGCACGACCTTGCACTGCCTGCTCTCCAATATGGTCAACGGCAGCCCCTCAAATAGTGATGTCATGATAAACACAGACGCCTTCTGATAATAAGGCATCGGATTTGCCCTGCCCGTGAATGTCACTCGCGGCACACCGTGCTCTTCGGCCCATTCACGATATTGGCCCACGACCGAAGCGTCTCCATCGCCCACGACATACAGCCGCCATTCGTTAAGGCTTGGGTCTCCTCCCACGGCTCTCTTCCACAGTTCAAGGGCAAGGCGCACACGCTTCTGCCGCTCGTCAAGGCGCGACACAATCAAGGCCACCTTCTCCTTACGGTGGGCATCTATATGATTGGAGACCTCTTCGTGATAAGGCAGCATGTTTGGAATGGAGCATATCTTGACCTCATCGTGGGCAAGGGCCATTTTCAAGAAAAGACGCTCATAAGGGCGCGACAACACCACCACTTTGTCGGCGCGCCTGAAAGCATGGTAATACCTTTTTCTGAACTTGATGGTGTTGAGCAAACTGAATAATGGGAAGAGCAGGTATTTTAGCCTGTATCTTAGCTTTCCCAGTCCATGGCGGCTTGCGGCCTTCCTCAATATCACGCTCTTGTCGAGACTTTCCCACCCTGGCTGGAAATGATAAGCGAAGAACAAACGGCACCCCGTCTTTTTCTTCACGGCATAAAATATCCGCGTCTCCCTGAAAAAGCCCTGCACCACTATTGTCTTCACATGATGTTTCCTCACAATGTCTACCGCGGCTTCAACGGCGGCCTTGCCGCCATTGGGCAGTTTATACACGGCATCGAAACCATCGCAAGTGCCCGAGAAGTCATTTCTGTAGGTTGCTATGGCCTCCATGCCGAAACGCTCGCGCAGCTCTTTCGCCAACACTGCCGTGGTGTGTTCGGTCCCACCCTTCTCGTTGACCGGACGAAAACGAGTATACAGCATTACCGCATTCATAATCGAGAATCTTTACTTAAACATGGCGTGAAACAAGTGGGAACAATGCGCCAACACGTAGAATGGTCGTGGAAGATCCAAAGACTTGATGACATCTTCACGATTTTCCTCATTGACGAACCGGCCTTTCTGATAGCAGATGTGGTAAGCCATTCGCTTGCATTTAATGACCCAAGAGAAGAACGGCATCAATCCTTTTTCCCTCATGTATGCCAAGACCTTGAAGTCTTCCTTGTCGGTGTTTCCACAGAGAGTTGACTTGGAGGTGCATGTATCATCGCCACGCCTGAAAAAGTTGAGTGGCTCTGCCACCACCGCCACGTTGCCTTGAATGGCTATATCTGTCCAGAAAACCCAGTCGCCACACTCGTGGAAATCCATATACGCGGCACCAGCATGGCGTGCCGCATCCTTGGAGAAGACCACGGAGCTGGCATTGTATATCCTGTTGCCCACGCTGAGGTATCTCCTCACGAATGTCGTGCCTCGCCAATGGCTGTCCTTCTTGAACATGCGTTGAACCACAGACCGCTTGTTGCCAGCCAAGTCCACATACATGGAACGGCAGAAAGCCAATACGCAATCATGGCTCACATAAGCCTCGACAAGCCTTCGAAGCATGTCCTTGTCGCAATAGTCATCGCTCTCGGCGATCCATATCAAGTCGCCTTTGGCAAGGGCAATGCCACGGTTCCACTGCAAGAACGGAGAACCACCGTTGGTCTCGTTTCTGACCACGTGAGACACTTTTGGGTTCTTGGCATATTCCGCTATGATCCCCATGCTCCCGTCAGTGGAATGATCATCCAAGATAATAACCTCATAATGCGTGTAGGTTTGCGAGAATATGCTGTCGAAGCGCTCATGTAAGTATTCCGCGTGATTAAAGTTTGGAACTATTACGCTTACAAATGGATAATCCATGCTATTATTGCCTTAAATTTGTCTATCATAAAACGATGCAAAGTTATGAAAAAAAAACAAAAAGCCATTCCATGAATTTTATTTTTGTTACCTTTGTAACAAATAATCATAGTCATGACTTATCACATAGCCCTAAACATGGACGACCAATACCTGGAGCACGCCTTGGCGATGCTGGTATCCGTTTTCCACAACAACCCACGCCTCCACTTCACCGTTCACGTGATTACTGCAGGCCTAAGCAAGGCTTCCATCGACGGTCTCAACGAACTTGTAGCAAGGCAATATCGCAACGAGCTGCAAATCCATGAGTTGTCAGGACGTAACGCGAGGCTGTTCCCGGGATATGCGAACAGCCACATATCCCAAGCAGCCAACTATCGCCTGTTTGTTGCCGACATCCTGCCACAGACAATAGACAAGGTGCTGTATCTCGATTGCGACTTGATAGTGACTGGAGACCTGAAAACGCTCTTTGACATTCCGCTCAATGACAACGCCATTGCCGCCGTCGAGGACACGTGGAGCGGTAAAGACGACAACTACTGTCGCTTGGGCTATTCACGCGAGTACGGTTATTTCAATTCGGGAGTGATGATGATCTCCTTGAGCCATTGGCGGGAGCACAATCTCTCCGAAAGGTTTGTCGATTTCTATAAGTCGCACCCCAACCTCTTGTTTGTAGACCAAGACATCCTGAATGGTGTCTTGCACGACAAGTGGCAACACCTTCCATTGGCGTGGAACGTGCAAGACGGCTTCTTGCGTCGCAAGTGCAGAGTGCGAAAAGAAATGATGTCCGAAGTCGTGGACGCTTGCAAACACCCACTGATAATACATTTCACCGGGTCTCGCAAGCCTTGGAACTACGATTGCCTGAGCCCTTTACGCTACGAATACTTCACGTATGTAGACATGACGGCCTTTCGCGGCACGCGTCCCACGACACCCATGCGTTGGTCATGCAAACTGGCCATGGACAGGCTTCTCTTCACGCTTCACCTCAAGAAGAAAAGGTATCGCGAAAGTTTGGGCGGAAAATATTAATCACAATATCCTGGCCCATGAAAACGCCAACATATTGAAAGAACATATCATCTTGAAAGGAAAAAGCATCAAGACTGCTCAATGATAAATATCAAGCTTATATCTCCACGCTACGCCGACCTTCGCGACTTCCTCCTTGCCTTGCCAGCCAAGATGGATACCGAAGGTGAATGTGTGTATAACGGAAAGCGTAACCTTATTAAACGGTTCACGGCTCCCGATGGCGAGTCGCTTATAGTGAAGCGTTTCCATCGCCCACGGTTTGTAAACAAGTTTGTATACTCATGGGGGATACGCAAGCCCAAGGGCGTGAGGGCGTTCACCTATGCCAGCGTCCTTCGCGAGCACGGTGTGGAAACGCCAGAGCCAATAGCGTATATCGAAGATCGAGACTGGGGAATACTGAAAGAGAGCTGGCTCATTACACCGGAGATTCCATACAAACACCTTCTCTACGAGATGGGCGACGCTGAGCCAGAGGTGTATGAGCCAATGGCAAAGGCACTTGCCGCTTTCACGGCGCATATGCACGACGAAGGCGTGCTGCACAAGGATTACTCACCAGGAAACATACTTTGGGACAAGGATGTTAACGGCAATACATGCTTTTCCATAGTCGACATCAACAGGATGTATTTCGGGCCAGTTGACATAAAGCAAGGCTGCGCCAACTTCGCGCGACTTTGGGGTCCGAAAAGGTTTATAGAGATTCTTGTTGCCGAATACGCGCGCCTGCGTAAGTTCGACGAGCAAGAGGCCATCGGCATTGCAATGTACAGCCGCCGAAAATTTTGGACAAGGTACAGAAAACGCCACAAGGTGAAATTCAAACTGGAACTGTGATTGTTCAGTTGAGGAGATATTTACGGAGAAACGTCTTTACCCACAGCCCATAGAGTTCCTTGTGGTCCTTGAAACTCTTGGCATGTGCCGAGCCATGAAACACCACGAGCATCTTTGGTGCTGGCTTGGCGGCGTATAATGGATAAACCATGCGTGTCGGCACAAAGTCATCGTTGCCACCATGTATGAAAAGCATAGGCTTGCGACACTTCGTGACTTGCCTCATCGGCGACGCCTCACCAAACGACCAGCCATAGCCAACCTTGCATAGCGCAGAAGCCGTGTAGAGCAACGGGAAGTCGGGAAGCCCGAACATTTGACCCAATTGATAGCTGAACTCATCCCAAGCTGACGTGTAGCCACAGTCTTCTACGAAACACTTTATATAGTCGGGCGTATTCTCACCAGCCACATTCATTGTCGTGGCCCCGCCCATAGACCATCCATGTATCACGATTCTCGCATGGCCGGTGGAGTCCCTGAACATGTTATCGGCTATCGCCGCCCATCTCAACACGTCGTCACGGTCGTTCCACCCCATCTGCATTGCCTTTCCGCCACTCTTCCCGTTGGCATGCAGGTCTGGCACCAGCACGTTCATGCCAAGCTCTCGGTTATAGAAGCAGGCGAATTGAAGCATGCCAACGGCACAGTCGGTATACCCTGGGATGACAATGGCCGTGAGGGCGGTCTTGCGCGGTGCCTTTACAAAGAGCGCGTGCAAGCGTGTGCTGTCGGCGAGAAAAAGTCCCGTGCGCTTGTTTGCCATGGTCACGAAGGTGTCGCGAAGGGCCTTGTGGCTGCTCACGGAGTCGAGCCAAGTGACTATCCACGGATAGCGTTCACGCATCATGGCGTACTGCCCGGCATAGTCGCGCCCCTTGTTGTTAGCCGGGTGTAGGGCGAAACTCAACAAATAAACGCTTCCACCAATTACGGCGGCCATCATCAAAACCACCAATGCCAAAGACAATCTCAGCGCGTGTTTCCTATTCAGTTTCATATGTTTCCTCACTGTTGTTCTTATTTCGCAAAGTTACGAATATGCCAGTTTCATAAAACAGGATAACAAAACCATAATGAGCAAGAAACAACTAAGTCTACCGTGGCAGGGAAGAGATTGAAGCAAGTTTCACCCCCTCCACGACACAAGAGTCTCCCCGCATGCTTTTGGCACGCTGCAAGAGAGACGTCGGCCATGGCAACTTGAAGTTTATCCAGTTTAGATAAATAGCCTTGCTTACTTCACCTTCGCCTTCTCGGCGTTTCTCAACCCCGTGACGTTGGTCATGAAGGCCTTTGCCGAGCCAAACTTCAGGTGCAGGTCAAGGCGGACGGGTATGTGGTTTTCATCGTCCGACACGAAGAAGTCAACTATCTTCTCCCACTTGTTGCTGTCGTCGTCCTTGTCCATGTAAGCCAGTTTAAGGCAGCGGTAAGTGTGTCCGTTGTCGGCCTTTATGTTCACTACGCCTTGATAGCGCAGCTGCGCGGCATAGACCTTCCTTCCGTCCACTATCGGGAAGTTGACGGCATAACCTTTCTTCCATCCCGTGGGATTGAATGAGCGCGCGCGCATGAAGATGCTCATCATGTCGTAAACACATTCGTTGAGTGTGTGTTGCGACCTCGAATGAGTGCCGTCGTGCTTCAACCTGTGCTGCTTCACGTGACACTTACCGTTTGGATAGGTGTAATACACCTCGTCCACCGTGTAGCGCTTGCCCTCCTTGGCTCCCTTGCGATAGTAGAGCGGTGCCATGTCGAGCGTGTTGTAGCACAGCAGCGTGTCGCGTAGCACGAAGAAGCGGTCGGCGCGCTTGTTGCCTCTCGTTATCAAGCTTCCCTTGTAAGCCTTCTTGCCAAGGAACCTTGTCTGGTCGATGTCGAAGGAGGCGGTACCCACCTTCACCCAAACAAACTTCCAGTTGAAATAAAGGTTGTAGGAAAGTCGCTCGCCCGACTTGAACGCCGTGTTGCGGAACGTGCACTGCGCCGAGGCCGACACCGAGAAAAGCGCGAGCAATGAGAGAAGCGATATCTTAATACGTCTTGTTGCTTGTGTCATCTTGTTTTCCTGATAAGTCATTGTCATTATTATCCTTAAATTAAAAAACAATTATCATTATCGCCTTTGTCAAAGCTTCGGTACATACTGTATGCCGAGCTTTTTGGCACGGTCGAGGTTCTTGTGCTGTATGGTCTTCTGCTTGTCGGCCTTCTGCTTTGTTATGGCCTCCGGCTTTTGCCGCCACAGCTGTCTCGCCGTTGGGTCCCACGTGAGCGTGAGGTCCCACTTTTCCTTGCATTCTATCACATCCGGGTCATAATACACCTCCTCAGGCTCCACGCCCTTGTCGTAGTCGCCAGTGTCCCAACGGTGATTGTCGTTGGCATCCACTATCACGCGCATGTAGTATTTCCCGGCCTTGAGATAATAGAACTCCGCCTGGCCATTGTCGGTGTATGCCTCCTTCACCGTCTTGCCCGAACCGTCGAGCAACTGGGCTATGACATGCTTTCCGCTCATGCCCGACAGGGTCATCAATATGGAAGCGTAAGAGTCGTTGGGGCGCACCTTCAGCCCAAGCTTAAGCTTTTTCGACACCTCGCCATACAAGGAGGCGAACGTGGCGCTGTCGGCCTCGAGGCTGTACTCCATTCCCGGCCTCCACTCGGCGAGCAACCGGTAACTCCTGCTGTCTATCTTGCGCAGCTCATAGCGTTCGGCATACCAAAGCGAGTCGTTCTCGGGATGTGAATAAAGGTGTATGTGGGCGGTGTCCACCGGCACCAACGGCACGTCGCTGCTTATCGTCACGTTTTGGTCAGGATCCATGTCGCCGGAAGGCGTTATCTTCAGTTTCAGTTCCTCACGCGGCATCACGCTGTCGTAGTCCAAGCCTTTCTTTTTCCTCTTTTCCTGCTCCTTCTGCCAGGCCTTCAGCTTTTTCTCGGCGTCTTTCACGCGTTTCTCATACGAGGTCTTGGCAATGAGCTGGAGCGTGTCTACCTGCTCGCGCAGCACGCCCACGGTGTCGGTGATGTTGTGCACCACCTGCATCCTCAGCGTGTCTTGGTTCACGAGGGCGGTGTCGCGAAGCCAATACACTATGGTATCGCGCTTTTCCGTAGGCTCCACGAGGAAGGCGTTGTCGGAGTTGAAGTTAAGTCCTTTTATCCTTGGCAGCGCGTTGTCGCCGTAGCTGTAGAACAGCGTGAAATGGTTGGCGTCGGTGCGGTCGCTCTTCACGAGATACCTGTTGGTCAGGATCTCGTTGAAGGCGCGCAGGCAGATGTCATCGGGAAGGAAGTGGGTGTAGCCCGTCACGTTGATGGAGGCTATGTGCAGCGAGTCGGTCCAGATGGTGTCTTGCCGCGTGTCGGCCTTGAACGACGGCTCCACGATGTCGTGGTTGAAAGCCAGCATCTCGCTCTTCTGGTTGAACATGTAGTTGCCATCGGCGTCCTGCAAGGCATACACGCGGTATTTGCCCGGCGCAATGCCCTTTATGGTGAAGTGTCCGCGCGAGTCGGTTCTCGACACCCTCATCATCGGCTTCTTCTGGAATGCCGAGTCGCTGAGGTCGTCGTAGAGTCCCACCAAGATGCCTTTCACGGGTTCCAGGTCTTCTGCCCCGACTACATATCCCGACACTTGCAAGGTGTCGATATGGTCGCCCGTGGAGAAGGTGTAAGCGTAGTCGCCGAGAGGGTTTCCCTCGTTGTTGTCGCTTATGGCGTTGGAGAAGTCGATGGTGTAAGTGGTGTTTGGCTTCAGCGAGTCTACAAGCTGCACGCTTATGCGCTTGCCCTCACCCTTTATCTCTGGAGCCTCGAGCTGCGGTGGCGACACCACCACGTTTTCCGTGGGGTTGTCTATCTTTATATACTCATCAAAATTGATGAGCACCTTTTTCTTCTTCACGTTTGTCGCCCCTTCGGCGGGATCGGCGCCAATGACCCTTGGCGGTGTCTCGTCGAACCATCCGCCGTCGGGGTTTCCCATGCGCGCGCAACCTTGCAAGAGCAGAAGCATGAGAAAGCCCGCAACCGACAACGCTCCCATGAGCATCGCCGTCCTGCCCTTGTCTATGTTTCGTTTGTTGACAATCATAAAACGTCTGTCAAAGTCTATTTCTGTCTATAACAGTCTATTCCTGTCTATCATTGTCTATCATTGCCCCTTGTAGTTGCCGTTAAGCTCAAGCAGCTCGTCCATGTTCTTCCTCGAATTGCTCAGCCTTGGCACCTTGTGCTGTCCGCCGAGCTTGCCCTTGGCCTTGAGCCATTCCTCAAACAGGTGCGAATGCGCCTTCACCACCTCAAGGTGCTGTAGCGTGACGTCATGGAAGCGCTTGGCCTCGTAGTCGGAGTTTATTTCCTGCAACTTGCTGTCGAGGCAATCGGCAAACGCCTTCATGTCGTCGGGCTCCTTCGAGAACTCTATGAGCCACTGGTGGCGGCACTTGGCGTTCTCGTCCATGTAAACCGGGGCGGCGGTGTATTCAAGAATCTGCGCCCCGGTGCGCTCGCAAGCGTAGGCAAGGCCCTTCTCGGCGTTGTCCTGGATGAGCTCCTCACCGAAGGCGTTGATGAAATACTTGGTGCGGCCGGTGATGACAAACTTGTATGGCCGCGTAGAGGTGAAGGTCACCGTGTCGCCTATCATGTAGCGCCACAACCCGCACGAGGTGGATATCACCATGGCGTAGTTCTTGCCGGTCTCCACGGCTTCCAGCGGCACGATGTCGGGGTTAGGCTTGCCCACGTCTTCCATGGGTATGAACTCGTAGAACACGCCATAGTCGAGCATGAGGAGCATGGAATGGTCGTTGGGGTCGTCTTGTATGCCGAAGAATCCCTCCGAGGCGTTGTAAGTCTCCATGTAGTGCATCTTCCGCGACGTGATTATCTCCTCGTACTGCTTGCGGTATGGCTCAAATGCTATGCCGCCATGGAAGAAGACCTCAAGGTCTGGCCACACGTCCTCGACGTGCTTCTTGCCCGACAGCTCCAGCATCCTCACGAGCACGCTCAGCATCCACGATGGCACGCCCGATATGTTGGTCACGTTCTTGCCCATGCACTCACTGGCTATGCGGTCGCGCTTCAGCTCGAAGTCGGAGAGCAAGGCGGTGCGCTTCTTGGGCACGCGGAAGAGGTTGACCACGGGGTTGATGTTCTCTATCAATATGGCTGAGAGGTCGCCCACGAGCGAGCCTTCCACGTTGTAGTTGGGCGAGTGGCTTCCGCCGAGGATGAGCGACTTGCCGTCGAACAGGCGGCTGTCGGGATTGTTGCGCAGGTAGAGCGCCACCACGTCGGAGCCGCCCTTGTAGTGGATGTTGTGAAGTCCGGCCGACGACACGGGTATGAATTTCGACTTGTCGTTGGTCGTGCCCGACGACTTGGCGTACCATCTCACCAGTCCCGGCCACAGCACGCTTGACTCGCCGTGGCGCATGCGGTCTATGTCGCCTTTCAGCTCTTCATAAGTGTTTATGGGCACGCTCTTCATGAAGTCGTCGTAGCCTTTGATGTTCACAAACGCGTGCGAACGGCCATATTCCGTGTCGCGTCCCTTGGAGACAAGGTAGTTCAACACCGAGCGTTGCAGTTGCTCGGGTTCAGTGAAGTGCTTCTCGAGCTCTTTCTGTCGGGGGCTGAAAAACTTACTTGCTATCTTTGTAAGACTCATTTTGACAAATCAATACTATTATGGTGTGCAAATTTAAGCTAAAAGAACGACAATGACAAAAAAAATCTCATGTTTATGGTTTTGGCACATTTTATTGTAGTAACTTTGTGTCATATTCCATAAAATAACAATAAAGGAAAAACTGTACAACTTTTTTTTAATCTCATGAAAAACATTAAGCACACTATCGTCTCCGTGTTGCTTTTGCTCGTAGCGGTGGTTACCGCGAGCGCGCAAATGCCCATCAAGACGATACCAGTGGACACGGCTTTCCGCATCGGCAAGCTGCCTAACGGACTGACCTACATCATCCGTCACAACAATTGGCCGGAGCACCGCGCCAATTTCTACATCGCGCAAAAGGTGGGTTCGCTCGAGGAGAACGAGGACCAGCGCGGTCTCGCCCACTTCCTAGAGCACATGGCCTTCAACGGCTCCGACCACTTCAAGGGCAACGACCTCATTGAGTGGTGCCGCTCAAAGGGCATTGAGTTTGGCCGCGACCTCAACGCCTACACTTCGATAGACCAAACGGTCTACAACATCGACAACGTGCCCACCACGTCGGCCTCGACCCTCGACTCGTGCCTGCTCATCCTGCGCGACTGGTCGTGCGGCCTGCTGCTGGAGCAAGACGAGATCGACAAGGAGCGTGGCGTCATACACGAGGAGTGGCGACTGCGCACGTCGGCGCAGAGCCGCATGCTGGAGCGCAATCTCGAGAAGCTATACCCAGGCTCCAAGTACGGCAAGCGCTACCCCATCGGCTTGATGTCGGTGGTTGACAACTTCAAGCGCAAGGAGCTCGTGGACTATTACCACAAGTGGTATCACCCAGACCACCAGGGCATCATCGTGGTGGGCGACGTCGACGTGGACAAGACGGAAGCGGAGATAAAGAAGCTCTTCGGAAGCATCAAGAACCCCGACAACGAGGCGAAGATAGTGGAGGAGCCAGTGCCCGACAACGCCGACCCTATCGTCATCATCGACAAGGACAAGGAGTATCAGCAGTCGGTGGTGATGCTGATGATGAAGCACGACACCGATCCCGACTCAATAAAGCAGAGCATAGAGTACTCTCTCTCGCAATACGTGAAGCAGGCCGCCTTAGGCATGCTGTCAACACGCTTCGCCGAGGCCGCGCAGAAGGCTGATTGCCCGTTCGTGGGCGCGTCGGCCGGCGACGGCAACTACATTTTCGCCAAGACGAAAGACGCCTTCTCGCTCGACGTGGCGCCAAAGGACATGGGCAAGACGGCTGACGCCGTGAAGGCCGCCTACCTCGTGGTGAAACAGGCTGCCGACCATGGCTTCACGGCCACGGAATACGCACGCTTCAAGGAGTCGATGCTCTCCTCGCTCGACAAGATGTGGGAAGGCCGCGACAAGCGCAGCAACACGTCGTTCTACAACCAAGCACTCGGATGGTTCCTCAGCAACGAGCCTATGCCTTCGTTGGAGTTCAACTACAAGATGATGAAGCAGGTCGTGCCAATGATTCCGCTGGAGGCCATCAACCAGGTGCTGCCGCAGCTCGTGGCAAAGAGCGACAGCAACCTCGTGATACTCAACTTCAACAACGAGAAGGAAGGGGCCGTCTATCCCACTGCCGACCAGCTGCTGGGCGCAGTGCACGAGGCAAGGGCCACGAAGGTCGACGCCTACGTGGACAACGTGAAGAACGAGCCCATCATGAAGAACCTGCCCAAGCCCGGAAAGATAAAGAAGGAGGTGAAGAGCAAGAAGTTCGACTACCAGATACTGTCGCTCTCCAACGGCGTCACCGTGCTGCTGAAGAAGACCGACTACAAGAAAGACCAAGTGACCATGAGCGGAACAGGAGGCTCTGGCGAGGGCAACTACGGCAAGGCCGACTTCGCCAACCTGCAGATGTTCAACAGCGTCATCGACAACAGCGGCCTCGGCGACTTCGGCTCAATAGAGCTGGGCAAGGCACTCGCCGGAAAGATAGCCAACGCGTCGCTCAGCATGGGCGCGAGGAAGATGAGCCTGGGCGGAAGCGCCACGCCTAAGGACGTGGAGACGATGCTCCAGCTCGCCTATCTCTACTTCACCAACATAAAGAAGGATCAAGACGCCTTCAACAGCCTCATGCAGCAAAACGAGGTGGAGCTGAAGAACCGCGACCTCGACCCGACAACGGCTTTCTCCGACTCGATAACCAAGACTGTCTACGACAACAACTGGAGGATGCGCCCGTTCCTGCTGAAAGACCTCAAGAACGTGTCATACGACCGCATACTGCAGATGGCCAAGGAGCGCACTGCCAACGCCAACGGCTGGGTGTTCGAGATCATAGGCAACTTCGACGAGGCCACCATCCGCCCACTCATCTGCCAGTATCTCGGCTCGCTGCCATCAAAGGGCAAGAACCCCGAAGGCAAGCGTGAGGTGGTACCCACAAAGAAAAACGTCGACAACACGTTCACCCGCAAGATGGAGACTCCAAAGTCGATGGCGCAGATACTGTGGTTCAACTCATCTATGCCTTACTCCATGGAGCGCGGCATCCAGGCTTCCATCACGGGCCAGGTGCTCTCCATGGTCTACCTCAAGCAGATTCGCGAGGAGGCCAGCGCGGCCTACAGTTGTGGAGCGCAAGCCGGCATGAGCCAGGCGCAAGACGGCTACCACATGGCGCAAATAGCGGCCTACTGCCCCATGAAGCCTGAGAAGAAGGACATTGCCATACAGATAATGAACCAGGCCGTGAAGGACCTCGCCGTGAAATGCGACGCCGAGATGCTCAGCAAGGTGCAGAAGCTCATGCTCAAGCAGTATGACAGCGCGCTGAAGACCAATGGCTATTGGGCAAGCGTGGTCTGGGACAACTACACCATGAACCGCGACGAGCACACCGACTACGTCAACACCGTGAAGGCCCAGACCCCGGAGAAGATTTCCGCATTCGTGAAGGAGTTCCTCGCCGGTGCCAACAAGGTGAGCGTAATCATGCTGCCGGAATAAGCACGACACGCCAACATATTTTATAATGAAACGGGGTGCGCCTTTGGCGTGCCCCGTTTTTTTGTTGCGGCCCGAATGGGAATGGCATTGCATAATGATAATAATATTTTACAAATGGTCGTCTGAGAATCGTTTTTTTTCAACCAAGCCG